>Ga0310826_100119_pt1 | contig 132656 bp, 117 predicted proteins | sample WT_ome_FD_201306 | JGI IMG/M metagenome (GOLD analysis project Ga0310826, IMG submission 201306) | Sorghum-adapted microbial communities enriched on wild type (WT) sorghum from Joint BioEnergy Institute, Emeryville, California, United... ... | reverse complement strand
ACGCCAAAGGCGGACCATCCCACCGCGGCGCCGTCGACTGCCGCTGCAAACGCCACCACCACATGCGCGACCACACCAACATCCGCATCACCCGAACCGGCCCCACCATCACCTGGACCATCCCCAGCGGACGCACCTTCACCGTCACCACCGACAAAGACCTCATCCTCACCCGCGACGACTGACCAGCATCCAGACGCCCGCCACCCGGACGGGACGGGCAAGACATCCAAGCCGTCAAACGTCGGCAAACACCGAAGCGTCCTTGGCTCTCAACGCGGATGGAAGCCGCTGCCCTGGGGCCTCAGCGCGAGCAGAAGCGGAGCGGCCAGGTGCTGCAGCAAACAGAGGTCGGCCGAGTCTCGCAGCGACAAGAGGCCGGAGCGGCCAAGTTCTCGAAGCTAAACAGAGGCTGGGGCCGTCAGGTTCTCAACGCTATGGAAGGCCAGTCGGACCGGCGGGGCGTCTGAGGGCGGCCGGGTCAGCGAGGCGTCTGGCGGTAGTCGGACCGATGAGGGTACCCGAGGGTAGCCGAACTGCAGGCGTCCGAGGATAGCCGGAATGCGGCCGCCCGTAGCAGTGGCGTCTCTCGCTGATTCTCGTCGCGTACGGGCCGATCGGCTTTGCGCCCGGCGCCCCCCGCGCCGCGCCGCGTGATCGGCGTGACCGCCGAGGACGTACACGGCCGACCCAACCCCATACAAGCCTAGTCAATATGTACCTAGCGTTGTACTGTTCCGTTAGTACAATGTCTGCAACAAACGACGAGAAGGGAGGTGGCCATGGGAGAGATGCGGGCGCGGCGGTGGCTCGACCGTCACGGTGCAGCGGACCGGCCGACGACCCCGCTGCTGCAGGCGCGGCTGGATGCGCGTCACCGGGCCGAGACGCTGTCGTGGGTGCTGATGGGCGTCTTGCTGGCCATCTTCGTGGTCGTGGTCGAGCTCTCGAACGTGCCCAGGCCTGGGCGGGAGTCGCTCTATCAGCTCGGGGTCTTCTATGTGGCCCTGGCGCTGGCGTTCATCGTCGGCCTGTGGATACAGGGTCGGCGCGAGCGCCGGATCGGCCGAGAACTTACTCGGCGGGTGGCCCATCCGCAGGCCGTGCGCGTCAGTGCCGTGGTTGGTCGTTGGTTCATCGTCGCCACGACCGTCATCGTCGGCGCCGGTCTCCTCGCGGGGCTGGCCGCCGCCACGGGCGCGGCCGACCCCAGGGACCGCGAGCTCGGTCGCTTCATGCTGGCCGCGGTGGGCGTCTTCACCCTGATCGGCTTGGCCGGTCTGACCCAGGTGGTCCGTCGGCCCGCGATCGCCGACGACGAAGCATCGCTGGGGGGCGATCTGCTGCTGCGTCGGGAGGACGCGCTGCGGGTGGTGACGCCGTACCCGACCATGCTGGCCGTCGTCGCGGCCGTCCAGAGCCGGAGCCTCGCGGTGCTGCTCGTGTTCCTCGGCTACGCCCTCACCACAACCGCCGTGCATTTCCTGGCGTACTGGGCGGTCACCCATGCCCCGGCGGCCCGTCCGGTCGCCTTCCGCCGGGAGGCCACGGCGTGATGCTGACGATCTCGGCCGACTCGCCAGTGCCGCCCTACGAGCAGGTGCGGGCCCAACTGGCCCAGCAGATCATCGAGCAGAAGCTGGTCGTCGGTACGCGCCTGCCCACCGTCCGCCGGCTCGCGGCCGACCTGGGGCTCGCCACCAACACGGTGGCCCGCGCTTATCGCGAGCTTGAGGAGGCCGGCCTGATCGAGACGCGGGGGCGGGCCGGGACCTTCGTGAGCGCGGCGGGTGAGCGCAGCCGGGAACGGGCCCGCGAGGCGGCTCGCCAGTATGCCCAGACCGTACGGTCGTTGGGGATCGATCCTGCGGAGGCACTGCGCATCGTGCAGGCCGCGCTGAAGGCGACCGGCAGCCGACTTCCCGAATGAGCGACGGACCCGACCGCCGTGGGCGGTCAGCGACGGACTGCTTAGGGCGAGCGAGGGGCTGTCAGTGACTACCCGGGGGTGCGACCAGCGGTCGTCCTGCGGCAGCGACAGACTCGACCGCTCCCGGGTGGGCGACCGGCGACCGCTCCCGGGTGGGCGTACGACTACCAGCGACCGCCCGGCGGTGGCGTCCACTCGGGTGGGGGCCAGTCCCGGGGCGGCCACTGTCGGGGCTGGACGGTCGGGGTGCGACGGCGCAGCGGGAGGGCCAGCACCATCCCGGTGACGAACCCGAGGACGTGCGCGAGATAGGCCACGCTGCCGCCCTCGGACACCGCGTAGCCGGCCGAGTAGATCCACTGCAGCACGAACCACATCCCCAGCACCAGCCAGGCCGGTAGGCGCAGCGGGATGAAGAAGAGGATCGGGACCAGGCTCCACACGCGGGCCCGTGGATAGAGAACGATGTACGCCCCGAGGACCCCGGCGATCGCCCCCGACGCGCCGATGAGCGGAACCGTTGAGGAGGAATAGGCGAGCGCGAATCCGTACGCCGCCACGTAGCCGCAGACCAGGTAGAAGAGGATGTACCGGATCTTTCCCAGTCGATCCTCGACGTTGTTGCCGAAGATCCACAGGAAGAGCATGTTGCCGAGCAGGTGCAGCCATCCGCCGTGCAGGAACATCGCGGTCAGCACCGACAGCACCGGGCTCTTCTCGTAGCTTGGCGGCGCCACGATGCAGCCCGGCCCGGAGGGTCCGATGCCGACCTCCCCGGTCGGGACCAACGGTTGGGGTTGGTTGCCGATCAGCTCGTCGGGGACGGCGCCGTAGCGTCGGTAGAACGCCTCCTGCTCGCAGAGGTCGCCGAGGCTGACGCCCTCCAAACCGGACAGCCCCACCGCCGGCGTGGCCAGGAAGACCCCCACGTTGATGGCGATGAGGGCGTACGTGACCCACGGGGTGCGCCGCGTCGGGTTCACGTCGTGCACGGGGATGACCACGACTACCAGTCTGCCCCCACCGGCCCGGCCGATCGGCCCGGACAGGGCCGGTTCCCCCGCGTCGTCCGGCTGGGACGACGCCGTGCACAGAGTGAGATTGATGAATGTGGGTTGACGTGGTCGGCCCGGGCAGTACGGCGGGCCGCGCCGGGGCGCGTGTGGCGCGGCGGGCCGCGCCGAGGGCGCATGTGGTCCTGTGGGGAACGCGGGGCCGCCGCCCACGGGCGGCGTGGTGGTTCGCACCGCCCGCGACGGCGTGGTGGTTCGCACCGCCCGCCACAGCGTGGTGGTCCGCCCCCCCTCCCGCCTGGTGCGGACCACCACGCCGGTGCGTTCGGCGGCCTCCGGCCGAGCGACGGACCGCAAGGCCAGCGCCTGCTGGGCAGTCGCCCAGGAGCGCTGCGAGCCGGACAGGCCGTCCCGGGAGTTGGTTGCCCCCGTTGCGGCCGCCACCATCCCGCCCCGCTGCCTGCCGCCGACCAACTCCGTGCTCAGCGTGGCCGATCATGGCCGGCCGGCATAGGCTCAGCACGCCATCACATTGACAATTCCGGCCAGTCGCGTTGATCGACCCGGGTCGCCGTCACTCTTCGCTGTTGTCCGTACTCGGACGGTACATGAAGCGGTGACGGTACTCGCCCGGCGGCAGGCCGAACTCGCGCCGAAAGGCTCGGCTGAATGTAGCCGGATCGGGGTACCCCCAACGTGCGCCGATCGCCACGACGGGCCAATCGGCCAGCGCCGGGTCAATGAGATCGCGTCGGCACTGTTCGAGCCGCTGACGTCGTATCCACGCCGCCGGGGTGGTGCCCTTGGCCTCGAAGACGCGGTGGAGTTGTCGCAACGACACGCCGCACGCGTTCGCCACCGCGGTGGGGGTCAACGTCGGGTCGGCCAGCCGGCGGCGGATGTAGTCCTGAATCCGAATCTGCCGGATTCGCGTCCGCGAGTCCTCGGGGAGCGTGACCGGTGAGCCGGACGCGAGGCGAGCCGACGCCACCAGCAGGTCGACCGCGACCGCGGTGAGTGTCGCCGTCACCGTCGGTGGGTGAGTGGCGCCGTGCTTGGCCAGGTCGGACAGCACGCGGACGAGGATCGCGCCCAGGCCGTGCGTGGCCGGGATCGGCGCCGCGAGCAGCCGGTCGAGCGTGCCGTTGCGGTCGAACAGCGACCGCGGTAGCTGCAGGACGGTGTTGGTGACGGGCGTATCGTTGATCACCACTCCGTCCCGGGAGCTGTCGCTCACGAACACGTGACCCGTGTTGACGACGAACTCGTCGCGCCGCTGCTGGCAGATATGTCGCCCCCGCGATACATGCGAGACGAGGAGCGTCTCCGGGTCGGACTGGCTGATCAGTCGCCTGGTCCGGTGGGCCTGCAGCGGCGGGTAGCGCAACCGGGAGAGGGCCGCCTCGCCCAGCTGGTGCATCTCGATGGTGGCCCGAAAATCGTCACGGTGGTCGCTATCGATGGCAATGGGGACGTGCGACGTGGCGATCAGGTCGTACCACGCGGCGAAGCGTTGCCCCGCCGGCAGGTCTGTCGTCCGGAACCGTACGACCGTCACCGTCCCCCCTCTCCCAAGTGGGGAGGGTAGCCGAAACATGGGACGGTGTGGGTTCGGCGGACGCCGATGCGTCACGGGACGGCTCGGGCGTAGCGGGCGGCCACTTCACGCGTGGCGGCCACCAGTTCGTCCGGGCCGACGACCTTCACGTCGGCGTCGAACAGGCCCACCCAGGCGGCCAGGGCCCCCCAGGACCAGGAGCTCGCCGTGACCCGGCACCAGTTCGCATCGACCGGCTCCACGACCGCGTCCGGCCCGGCCCAGCGGGCCACCTCCTCGGCCGGCAGGCGCACCAGGAACGTGCCCCGGCACGGGAGCGGTGCCGGGGCGAACCTCTCGGATATGTAAGCGTGTACGTTCTCGCTCGGCAGCGGGCGCGGCGTGAAACGGGGCCCGTGGGGTGGGCGAGGGCGGATCCGGTCGACCCGGAAGGTCCGCCAGTCCCGTCGGTCCAGATCCCAGGCCACGAGATACCACCGACCGCGCCACATCACCAGGTGGTGCGGCTCGGCCCGGCGGGGCCGGCCGTCCGCGGAGCCGCCCGCGTAGTCGAAGCGCAGCACCTCGCGCGCCCGCAGCGTCTCGGCCACGGCGAGCAGATCCTCGGCCCGGACCGTACTCCGCCCGGGTCTGTTGGCGTTGACGACATGGAGCGCGTCGACCCGATGACGCAGCCGGGCCGGCATCACCTGGCGGATCGTGGCCAGGGCCCGCAGTGCCGGCTCGGCGATGCCCTCGACCGAGGTCGTGGCGGTCTGGAGGGCGACCGCGATCGCCACCGCCTGCTCCTCGTCGAAGAGCAGGGGCGGCAGCTCCGCGCCGGCGTCGAGGCGGTACCCACCCTCGGGCCCCTTCGTGGCCCGCACCGGATAGCCCAGCTCGCGCAGCCGGTCCACGTCGCGGCGGATCGTGCGCGGGCTCACCTGCAGCCGCTCGGCCAGCGTGTGCCCCGGCCAGTCGCGTCGGGTCTGCAACAGGGACAGCAGGCGTAGCAGCCGCGCGGAGGTCTCCAGCATGTCGCCAGAATGCCAGAGGTATAGGACAGAACCTGTCCCTTACGGGTACCAGGCTCCCCGGCAGCACCACATCAGTCAGTCACCACCGCCGCAAGCCGGGCGGATCGCCCGGTCGCGTCGTCGGTCGGCGGACCGCCGGCCAGCCCGGCCGATCGCCTCGGACCGCGACGTCCGTGGGGCGGACCCGCCGTGCCGCAGAAGAAAACAAGAGGGGGAGACGTGATACGCACCCGAGCGCTCACCAAGGACTTCACGGTGGGCAAGGGAAGGGTCGTGCAGGCCGTCCGCGGCATCACACTGACCGTCGAGCCGGGCGAACTGGTGGCCCTGCTCGGACCCAACGGCGCCGGCAAGACCACCACCATGCGCATGCTGACCACACTCCTCGCCCCGACATCGGGCACGGCCACGGTGGCTGGTTTCGATGTGGTCGCGGACGCGGCCGAGGTACGCCGCCGCATCGGCTACGTCGGCCAGGGCAACGCGGCCGGCCACAACCAGAAGGTGCGGGACGAGCTCTACAGCCAGGGCCTCATGTACGGGCTTCGCCGTCCCGACGCTCGGCGACGCGCGGGCGAACTGCTGGAGGCGCTGGAACTTACCGATCTGGCCGACCGAAAGGTGAGCGCGCTCTCCGGCGGACAGCGGCGGCGGCTCGACGTGGCGATGGGGCTGGTGCACGCCCCCACCGATCGCTCGGGCCGGCCGTTCCTCCTGTTTCTCGATGAACCGACGACCGGGCTCGACCCGCACAACCGGGCCAACCTCTGGGCCCACATCGACCGCATGCGTCGCCAGCAGGAGATGACGGTCGTGCTGACGACGCACTACCTCGACGAGGCCGACGCCATGACCGAGCGAGTGGTGGTTGTCGATCACGGCCAGATCATCGCCGACGACACGGCGGACGCCCTGAAGGCGAAGCTGGCCGGCGACCGAATCATGGTCACCGCCCTCGACCCCGGACGTACGGCCGAGTTGGCCGATCTCGTAGGAAAGCTGCCGGGTGCCCGGGACGTGACGATCATCCGCGGGACCCCGGGGAACGGGTCAGAGCAGAGCACCACCCCGGTCACGGCGGCCAACACGGTCCAGGCCCGGGTCGACGACGGGCCGGCCGCGCTGCCCGAGCTGACGATCGTCGCCCACCAGGCCGGGATTCGTATCGCCGCGAGCCAGGTGTTCGGCCCGACCCTCGATGACGTGTTCCTCAATCTGACCGGGCGCAGCCTGCGCGAGGGTGGGGAGACCGACGCTACGGAGAGCCAGTCATGAGTGTGATGTCTGCCTATGGAAATTCGATGGTCCAGCGGACCCGGTCCCTGGCCCGGGACACGGGCATCGTCCTGGCCCGTGAGCTGCGGCCGGTGCTCGCCGACCCGTTCTCGGTGCTGTTCGGCATGGTCCAGCCGTTGGTTTTCCTGGGCCTGTTCGGGCCCTTGCTGGCCGGATCGCTCGGCGGAGCGGTCGGCGGCAACGTCTGGTCATGGTTCGTGCCGTCGATCGTGGTGATGACCACCCTGTTCGGCACCTCAACCACGGGGTCCAACCTGCTGTTCGAGTTGCAGACCGGCGCCCATGAACGGATGCTGGTCACGCCCCTGCGGCGGTCGTCTCTCCTCATTGGACGTTCGCTCAAGGAGATGGTGCCGTTGGTCGGGCAGGCCCTGGTCATCGTGCTCGTCATGCTGCCCTTCGGGTTCCGGTTCGACCCGGTGGGCGGACTGCTCGCCCTCGCGCTGCTGGCCGTCTTCGGGGTCGGGATCGGCTCCCTGTCGTACGCGTTGGCGCTGGCCGTCCGCAAACAGGACTGGATGTTCTGGCTCGTCCAGCAGACGCTGCTGTACCCCGCGATGATCCTTTCCGGCATGCTGTTGCCGTTGTCGGCCGGCCCCGGCTGGATGCAGGCGCTCGCCAAGGCCAACCCGCTCGCGTACGTGGTCGACGCCGAGCGCGCGCTCTTCGCCGGTGAGTACCCGGCCAGCGTGGGGTGGGGGTGGTTGGCCGCCGGGCTCACGGCCGTGGTCGGCTTGACCGTCGGCATCCGGAGCATGGTCCGCAGCGCCGAGTGACCCCGGGTGGGGTTCTCGTCGCCAGGGAAGGATCGTGGCCGGTCGGTGTCCTGGGTGGACCCGGCCGGCCATGGCCGTGCCTGAGCATTGTGGCCGTGTCTGAGCAAGGTGACCGCGTCCCAAGCATCACGGTCGGTCTTGCGCATTGACGAGGGTGGTTCACCGGTTCGGCGGGTCGGTAAGCTCGTCACCATGCTGCAGGCGGTACGGGGGAAGGCGGATCTGTCGTACGACATCCTGGCCGATGGCCAGCTGGTGACTCACTGGGCGACGAAGTGGCTCCGCGGAGGGAAGTTCGTCCTCGAGGACGGCGCCTATCTGATCAGTGACGATGCGATCAGCGACGACCCGATCGGCGACGCGATGGGGGGCGTGGCCTTCACGCTGACCGACCCGACCGGCACGCGGCTCGCGACCAGCTCGGACCCGTCCCGACGAATGTGGACGGTCACCACCGAGGACCAGACGTACGAGTTCGATCGCCGCTCGCGGTGGCGGCAGCACATGGACATGGTCGATGGGGGACGGGCGGTCGGCTACATCCGTCGGCCGAACCTGAATGCCGACGCATCGGCCGAGCTGCCGATGATGCCCCTGCCTGTCCAGGTGTTCGCCGTGGCGCTCGCCCTGCTCGTCTGGGACTCCGCGCCCCTGCTCCACCCGCGCGTCTGACCCGGCGTCGTCGACCGAGACTGTCGCGTGTGGACGATCAGCACCGGTTGCCCGGTTGGCGCGGTGCGCTCAGGCCGGTGGGCCGGCCGTGCTCTCCCGGATGATGAGCTCGGGGACCAGCAACTCCCGGGGGGCCGGCTCCTTTCCGTTGATGCGAGCGAGCAGGGCGGCCACCGCTTGGACGCCGACGGCATCGAAGTCCTGGCGGATCGTGGTAAGGGCCGGCGGGAAGTACGGTGACTCCGGCACGTCATCGAAGCCGACGACGCTGACGTCCTCCGGCACCCGGCGGCCGGCGAGCGCCAGCGCGCGCAGCACGCCCAGCGCCATGTGATCGTTGGCCACGAAGATGGCGGTCACCTCGGGATCGGCGGCCAAACGGACGCCGGCCTCGTACCCGGAGCGGGCGGACCAGTCGCCCACGAGTGGGGCCGGCACCGCGACGTCGGCCCGCTGCAGCGCCCGACGCCACCCGCGGGCGCGGGCCCGGGCATCGACCCAGTTCCCCGGACCGGCGACGTGCCAGACCGTACGGTGTCCCAGGTTCAGCAGGTGCTCGGTGGCGAGGCGGGCGCCGGTCTCCTGATCGATGGCCACCACCGGCAGGCCGCCGGTCTGGGCGCCGCCCACGACCACGGCCGGCAGGTCATCGGGCACCTCGCGGACCGCCGCCGCGGCCGTGGTGTGCGGCGCCACGATGATCGTGCCGTCGACCGCCTGCGAGCGCAGCGTCGCCACGGCGTCCCGCATGGTGTCAGGATCGATGCGGGGGAGGCTGATGATGCTGACCGAGTAGCCCTCGCGGCGGGCCGCCTGCTCGATGGCGAACAGGGCCGAGGCCGGGCCGAACAGGGTGGTGTCGAAGAAGACGACGGACAACTGACCGGAGCGACCGGTGGCCAGCGCCCGCGCCGCGGCGTTGGGTCGGTACCCGAGCGCCCGCAGGGCCTCCTCGACCTTGGCCCGCGTGGCCGGTGACACCCGAGCGGTGCCGTTGAGCACCCGGGAGACCGTCATGTGGGAGACACCGGCCGCGACGGCCACGTCCGCCATGACCACGTCCTGGCTGCGTCGGGCCGCCGCCGCTCCCCGGGGGCGTCGTCGCGGTAGCGCGACGGCCCGGTCGTCGGCCACGGGACCGGTGGCAACGTCGTTGGCGGCGCCGGCCGCCACAGCGCGCGTAGCAACGTCGTCGCCGGCCACGGTGCCCGCGGCCACGTTGCCGGTGGTCACGGCGCCGGTCGGCCCGCCGTTGCGCGCCCCGTCCCGGGCCGGGCGGCCGCCCGGCCGGTGGTCGCGCGTCATCTGGTCGCCACCCATGTGGTCGCCCTCCATGTGGTCATTGTGGTCCACCGGCCGTTACGTCCCCTTGACAGGCTCGTGTGTTCACGCTAACAATGTTCGCGTTAACAATGTTTGCGCTAACACAGGCGTATCGGCAACCGTTTCGACCAAACGCGTAACGCAACGCACATCACCACATTGCAAACATCCACCGTCCCACCGACGTCTCGCGGGGGAGTGTCAAGGAGGAAATCCATGGTGACTTTGAAGCGGCGCACCCTCATGGGGGTCGCCGGTGCCGCCGTCTTAGCCCTGGCGTTGTCCGCCTGCGGCGGCGGCAACGGCGCGGAGGGCGACGACGATCGTATCGTCATCGGCTTCGTCGCTGTCGGCCCGGAGGGGGCCTGGCGCGCGGCCAACGAGCAGAACATCAAGGACACGTTCACCGCGGAGGCCGGCTACGAACTCAAGTATGCGCCGGCGACGAACCTCGACCAGCAGTCCCAGATCGCGGCATTCACCTCGTTCGTCGACGAGGGAGTCGACATCATTCTGCTGTCGGCGACCGAGGCGACGGGTTGGGAGGCCTCCCTGCGCCGTGCCCAGGAGGCCGGTATTCCGGTGATCCTGGTCGACCGGGGTATCGAGCCGGATGACTCGAGCCTCTACGTCACCCGCGTCGCGCCCGACAACATCGAGGTGGCCAAGGCGGTCGCCAACTGGGCGGTGAAGGAGTTCCCCGACGGCGCCAACTACTTCACGCTCGAGGGCCCGCCCGGCGTCGGCGTGGTCAACGAGCGCAACAAGGGTTGGGACTCGGTCATCGGGTCGCGGCCGGAGTTCGTCAAGGTCGGCGCCCAGACGGCGAACTGGTCCGCCGAGGAGGCGAAGAGCGTCTTCGAGACCGTGCTGCGGGCCAACAACAACAACATCCAGCTCGTCTTCGCGCAGAACGACGAGATGGGTCTGGGCGCGGCGCTCGCCGTCGAGGAGGCGGGCCTCGTCCCGGGCGTGGACGTGAAGATCGCGACCATCGACGGGACGCGGGGCGCCCTCGAGGCCCTCGCCGACGGCCGGCTCAGCTTCGTGGCCGAGTACAACCCGCTCTTCGGCGAGACGCTGGTGGAGGTTGTCCGCAAGGCCCTGGCCGGTGAGTCCGTCGACTCCTACATCATCGTGCCGAGCCTGACCTTCGACTCGCCGGAGGCGGCGGCCGAAGCCCTGCCGAACCGCAAGTTCTAGGCCGGTTCATCGAAGTTCCCAACCGGTCCTCGGTCGTGGGCCGGTGCGTAACCGCCGCCGCCTAGGTGGTTTGCGCACCGGCCCGGTGGCCAGGGTCAGGAGGTACTGTGGACAACCCATCGCCGATCGTCGAGATGCGGGGGATCACCGTCGAGTTCCCCGGCGTCAAGGCGCTGGACGGCGTCAGCTTCCGGTTGTTCCCCGGCGAGGTGCACAGCCTCATGGGGGAGAACGGGGCCGGCAAGTCGACCCTCATCAAAGCCTTGACCGGGGTCTATGCCATTGCGGCCGGCTCGATTCTCATCGAGGGTCAGGAGCGCCGCCTGCGCAGCACGGCCGACGCCGAGGCGGCCGGGATCTCCACGGTCTACCAGGAGGTCAACCTCTGCCCCAACCTCACCATCGGCGAGAACGTGATGCTGGGCCACGAGGTGCGCGGGCGGTTCGGCATCGACTGGCGGGCCACCCACCGCGCCGCCACCGAAGCGCTGGCCCGGCTCGGCCTGGCCGACCTCGACCCGCGTCGGCCACTGGCGAGCGTCTCGTTGGCGATCCAGCAGCTCGTGGCGATCAGCCGGGCCATGGTCGTCAACGCCAAGGTGCTGATCCTGGACGAGCCGACGTCGAGTCTCGACGCGGAGGAGGTGGCGCGGCTCTTCGGTGTCATCCGGCGCCTGCGGGAGCAGGGGGTCGCGATCCTGTTCGTCTCCCACTTCCTCGACCAGGTCTTCGCCATCAGTGACCGCATCACGGTGCTGCGCAACGGGCGGTTCGAGGGGGAGTACCTGCGGCGCGACCTGGACCGGGCGACGCTCATTGCGGCGATGATCGGCAAGGATCTCGATGCCCTGAGAGCGCTCGGCTCGCAGCGGCACGCCAGCGAGCGGGACGGCACCACCGCACCGCTGCTGCGCGCCAACGGGTTGGGGCGCAAGGGGTCGATCGAGCCCACCGACCTGGAGCTGTACCCGGGCGAGGTGGTCGGCTTCGCCGGCCTGCTCGGCTCCGGCCGCACCGAGCTGGCCCGGTTGCTCTACGGGGCCGACCGGCCCGACCGCGGTCAGGTCGAAGTGGACGGTTCGGTGGTCCACCTTCATTCGCCCGTCGACGGGCTCGACCACGGCATCGCCTACTCCACCGAAAACCGTCGCGACGAGGGCATCGTCGGCGACCTCACCGTGCGGGAGAACCTGATTCTCGCTGTGCAGGCCCGGCGCGGCTGGGCCCGGCCGCTGTCGCGGCGCGAGCAGGACGAGATCGTGCGGCGGTACATCGCCGCCCTGAACATCCGGCCGGCCGACCCGGAGGCGCTGATCAAGAATCTCTCCGGTGGCAACCAGCAGAAGGTCCTACTCGGACGCTGGCTGGCCGTGCACCCCCGCCTGCTGCTGCTGGACGAGCCGACCCGCGGCATCGACGTGGGGGCGAAGGCCGAGATTCAGGCGGAGGTCGCCCGCCTCGCCGACGACGGCGTCGCCGTGGTCTTCATCTCCTCCGAAATCGAAGAAGTCGTTCGGCTCAGTGAGCGCATCGTGGTGCTCAAGGACCATCACAAGATTGGCGAGATCGTGAACGGACCGGACGTCACCGCCGACCAGGTCGTCGAGATCATCGCCCAGCACGACAGTGGCATGGCCACGCAGGAGGTGTCGGCATGAGCGAGGCGCGGGCGTGGCTGCGCCGACTCGTCCGGCGACAGTACTTCTGGGGGATCGTGGCGATCCTCATCCTGCTGGGGCTCAACCTCATCAAGGACCCGACGTACCTGGCCATCCGCACCAACCCGGCCACCGGCAACCTCGCCGGCAACCTGCTCGACATCGTGCGGGCGTCGGCGCCCATTCTGATGATCTCGGTCGGGATGGCCCTCGTCATCGCCACCGGCGGCATCGACCTCTCGGTCGGTTCGCTCATGGCGGTCGCGGGCGCGGTCAGCATGGAGTTCCTCAACCCGATCGCCAACGCGACCTCGGTCGGGGCCATGTTCGCGGCGGTGGGTCTCGCGTTGCTGCTGGCCGGCGTGCTCGGCGCGGTCAACGGAGTGCTCGTCACGGTCGTCGGGTTGCAACCCTTCATCAGCACGCTGGTGATGATGCTGGCCGGGCGCGGCGTGGCCAAGGTCATCACCTCCGGACAGAACACGACGGCGGTGAACGAGCCCTTCCGCTGGATCGCCAACGGGTACCTGGCCAGACTGCCGGTCGTGTTCCTGATCGCGATCGCGGTGGTCGGGCTGGTGGCGCTGGTGGTGCGCCGTAGCGCCCTGGGCATGCTGATCGAGGCGATCGGGATCAATCGGCAGGCCAGCCGCATGGCCGGTGTCAAGCCGCGCGGGATTATCATCTCTGTCTATGTGATGAGCGGGGTGCTCGCGGGAATCGCGGGGATCTTCGCGGTCTCCAGCGTCATGACCGTCGACGTGTCCCGCACCGGCTACCAGCTCGAGCTCGACGCGATCCTGGCCGTGGTCATCGGGGGCACGTCCCTGGCCGGTGGGAAGTTCTCCTTGGCTGGCACGGTCGTCGGCTCGCTGCTCATCGCCACGCTCGACAAGACGGTGGTGTTCCTCGGCGTGTCCGCGGCTGCGACCCCCGCGTTCAAGGCCGCGGTCATCATCGTGCTCTGCCTGCTGCAGTCCGACGTTCGGGCGCTGCTCCGCCGTTACCTGACGACCGTGGCCCGCCGCGGCCCGTCGGGCGGGGAGCCGGCATCGGCCGAGCGGGCGAAGCCGGAGGTGCCGGCGAATCGGGAGGAGGTGGTGGTATGAGCACCATCTCGACCGCCACGCGGCCCGCGTGGCTCGATCGGCTCGGTCACGCGTGGCGTACGAAGCGGGCCGCGCTGCCGACCCTCGCCGCCGTGGTGATCTTCATAGGTATGGTCATCTATGGCGAGGTGGTGTACGGGCGTATCCTGCAGTACAACACTATATCGAATCTCTTCGTTAACAACGCCCACTTGATCATCATCGCCGTGGGGATGACGTTCGTCATCCTCATGGGCGGGATCGACCTCTCCGTGGGCGCCGTGATCGCGTTTGCGTCGGTGGCGGGCGTCATGCTGGTCAACGCCGGCTGGAACCCGTGGCTGGTCATGGTCCTCATGGTCGCCCTGGGTGGCGGGTTCGGCCTGCTCTCCGGTGCACTCGTCCAGTACGCCCGCGTCCAGCCGTTCATCGCCACGCTGGCCACGATGTTCCTCGCGCGCGGGCTCGCGTCGATGCTCTCCACCGTGCCGGAGCGGCTGCCGGAGGACTCGCCCGTCCGCCTGGTCCACTACACCATCAAGCTGATCGACGGTCCCCGGGTCAACGACTTGATCGTCACGCCCGGCGTCATCATCGCCGCCCTGGTGGTGGTCGGGGCTGTGTTCACCCTGCACCGCACGAGGTTCGGCCGCACCATCTACGCCATCGGCGGCTCGGAGCAGTCGGCGTCGCTGATGGGACTGCGGGTCCCCCGGACCAAGGTGCTGGCCTATGTGATCAGCGGCTCGCTCGCCGGCCTGGCCGCCGTGGTCTACACCTCCCGTCTCGGGGCCGCCCAGAACATCACGGGCATCGGCTGGGAACTCGACGCGATCGCGGCCACCGTCATCGGCGGGACGCTGCTCACCGGCGGGGCCGGCTACGTGCTCGGCTCGGTCGTGGGCGCCCTCGTGCTCGGGCTCATGACCGTGCTCATCACCCGCGACGGCAGCATCCCGCCCGAGGCCACGACCATCATCACTGGCGGCATTCTCCTGATATTCGTGTTGTTGCAGCGGGCCGTGGTCGGCCGGAAGCGCGAATGAACCCCACCGGAGAAGGAGCAGACATGACCCGTGATCCGGCTTGGTCGGCGTCGCCGGGATTCGCCGATCGCTACGTGGTTGGGGTCGACTTCGGCACGCTGTCGGGGCGTGCGGTGGTCGTCCGCGTGGCGGACGGGGCTGAGGTGGGCACGGCCGTGCATGAGTATTCGCACGGTGTGATGGATGAGGTGCTCACGGCGGGGCCGGCGGGTGTGGAGCTCGGTCCTGATTGGGCGTTGCAGGTGCCGCGGGACTATGTCGATGTGTTGCGGACGGCCGTGCCGGAGGCGGTGGCGGCGGCTGGGATCGATCCGCGGCAGGTGGTCGGGATTGCGACCGATTTCACGGCGTGTACGATGATCCCGACGTTGGCTGACGGTACGCCGTTGTGTGAGTTGCCGGAGTATGTGGATCGGCCGCATGCGTATGTGAAGCTGTGGAAGCATCACGCGGCTCAGCCGCATGCGGATCGGATCAACGCGTTGGCGCACGAGCGGGGTGAGCCGTGGGTCGCCCGGTACGGCGGGCTCATCTCTAGTGAGTGGGAGTTCGCCAAGGGGTTGCAGTTGCTGGAGGAGGATCCGGAGCTGTACGCCCGTACGGAGCGGTGGGTCGAGGCGGCGGACTGGATCGTGTGGCGGCTGTGCGGCCGGTACGTGCGCAACGCGTGCACGGCTGGCTACAAGGGCATCTACCAGGACGGGGCGTATCCGTCGCGGGAGTTCTTGGCCGCGCTCAACCCGGCGTTTGCGGGGTTCGTCGACGACAAGCTCGCCGGTGAGATTGCTCCGCTGGGTGGTCTTGCGGGTCGGCTGACGGCGGAGGCGGCGGCGTGGACCGGGCTTGCCGAGGGTATCGCGGTGGCGGTGGGCAATGTGGACGCTCACGTGACGGCGCCGGCCGCGCAGGCGACCGAGCCCGGCCAGATGGTGGCCATCATGGGTACCTCGACGTGTCACGTGATGAGCTACGACCGGTTGGCCGAGGTTCCGGGCATGTGCGGCGTGGTCGACGGCGGCATCATCGCGGGCCTGTATGGGTATGAGGCCGGCCAGTCGGGCGTGGGTGACATCTTCGCGTGGTACGTGGAGAATCAGGTCCCCGGGTCCTACTACGAGCAGGCCGCGGCGGCGGGTCTGGGCATCCACGACTATCTGACCGAGTTGGCGTACCGGGAGCCGGTCGGGGCGCACGGGCTGGTCGCGCTGGACTGGCACTCGGGCAACCGGTCGGTGCTGGTCAACCACGAGCTGTCCGGGGTCATCGTGGGGCAGACGCTGGCGACCCGGGCGGAGCAGGGGTACCGGGCGCTGCTGGAGGCCACCGCGTTCGGCACTCGGGTCATCGTCGAGACGTTCGCCGCGGCCGGGCTGCCGGTCACCGAGTTCATCGCGGCCGGTGGGCTGCTGAAGAACCGGCATCTGATGCAGACCTACGCCGACGTGCTGCGCCTGCCGATCTCGACGATCGCCAGCGCGCAGGGCCCGGCGCTGGGCTCGGCCATCCACGCCGCGGTCGCCGCCGGGGCGTACCCGGACGTACGGACCGCCGCGGCCGCGATGGGATCGGTCAACCGCGCCGCCTACCGGCCGGACGAGGCCAACGCCAAGGTCTACGACCGGCTCTACGCCGAGTATGTGGCGTTGCATGACTACTTCGGGCGGGGCGGTAATGACGTCATGCGACGGCTGCGGGCCCTGCGTCGCGAGGTGGTGAGCGTGACCCCGCCCGCACCCCGCGCTCCCGAGGGCACCGTGACGGCGGGGGCGTCGGCCGAGGCGGGGGCGTCGACGGAGGTGGGCATCTAGTGTCGGATCTGCAAGAAGCGATCGACCGGATGCGGGTCGAGGTCGCCCGGCTGCACGGCGAGCTGGTGCGGTACGGGCTGGTCGTGTGGACCGCGGGCAACGTCTCCGGCCGGGTGCCGGGCACCGACCTGTTCGTCATCAAGCCGTCCGGGGTGTCCTACGACGAGCTCACCCCCGAGAACATGATCCTCTGCCGCCTCGACGGCACCGTGGTGCCCGGCACACCCGGCAGCGACCGGGCACCGTCCAGCGACACCGCCGCCCACGCGTACGTGTACCGCCACATGCCCGACGTCGGCGGCGTGGTCCACACCCACTCGACCTACGCCACGGCGTTCGCCGCCCGCGGCGAGGAGATCCCCTGCGTCATCACCGCCATGGCCGACGAGTTCGGCGGACCCATCCCCGTGGGACCCTTCGCCATCATCGGCGACGACTCGATCGGCCGGGGGATCGTCGACACCCTGCGAAACCACCGCTCCCGCGCCGTCCTCATGCGCAACCACGGCCCGTTCACCATCGGCGTCACCCCCCGCGACGCCGTCAAGGCCGCCGTCATGCTCGAGGACGTAGCCCGCACCGTCCACATCGCCCGCCAAGGCGGCACGCCCCAACCGATCCCGCAACAAGCCATCGACGCCCTCTACACCCGCTACCAGAACGTCTACGGCCAGGCCACCGACGACCGTCGCCCTATCATCCCGGCGGCGGCCGCGCCGGCGGACGGCCGGTCCTGGCGCCGATCACCAGGCACCATCGATGAGAAGGAACTCGCATGACGCACACCACGGTGGAGAACGGAGTCGAGGCCGCCGAGGTCTGGTTCCTGACCGGAAGTCAGGGACTCTACGGGCCGCAGACGCTCGAGCAGGTGGCCGATCAGTCCCGGTCGTTGGCCGACCAGCTTGATGCCAGTCCGGACATCCCGGCCACAGTGGTGTGGAAACCGGTGCTGACCTCGGCCGACGCGATCCTCGAGGTGATCCAGGCGGCGAACGCGTCCCCGCGGACGATCGGCGTCATCGCCTGGATGCACACATTCTCACCGGCCAAGATGTGGATCGCGGGGCTGGCCGCGCTGGCCAAGCCGTTGCTGCACCTGCACACGCAGGCCAACGTCGCCCTGCCCTGGGCCGACATCGACATGGACTTCATGAACCTCAACCAGGCCGCCCACGGCGACCGGGAGTTCGGCTACATCCAGTCCCGCCTGGGCGTGGCCCGCAAGACCGTGGCCGGTCACGTGAGCGACCCCCGGGTTACCCGGCGGATCGGCGCCTGGGTGCGGGCCGCCCGCGCCTTCGCCGAGCTCCGGACGCTGCGGCTGGCCCGGTTCGGGGACAACATGCGGGACGTCGCCGTGACCGAAGGGGACAAGGTCGAGGCGCAGCTCCAGTTTGGTGTGTCAGTGAACTCGTACGGGGTCACCGACCTGGTCGATGCGGTCGCGGCCGTGGCCGAGTCCGAAGTGGACGCGCTGGTGGCCGACTACGAGGAGCGGTACGCGGTGGTGCCCGAGCTGCGCAAGGACGGCGAGCGGCACGCGTCCCTGCGCTACGCGGCCCGCATCGAGGCCGCTCTGCGGAACTTCCTGACGGCGGGCGGCTTCCGCGCGTTCACCACCAACTTCGAGGACCTGGGCGGGCTGCGGCAGTTGCCCGGCATCGCCGTGCAGCGGCTCATGGCCGACGGGTACGGGTTCGGGGCCGAGGGTGACTGGAAGACCGCCACGCTCGTCCGGGCGGTGAAGGTCATGGGCGCGGGGCAGCCCGGGGGTACCTCGTTCATGGAGGACTACACGTACGACCTCACACCCGGCCAGGAGCTGATCCTCGGTGCGCACATGCTCGAGGTCTGCCCCACGATCGCGGCCGGCCGGCCCTCGTGCGAGATCCATCCGCTCAGCATCGGAGGGCGCGAGGACCCGGTCCGGCTCGTCTTCGACGCGGCGGCCGGCCCGGCTGTGGTGGTCGGCCTCGCCGACCTGGGCGACCGGTTCCGGCTGGTGGCCAACGCGGTCGAGGTCGTACCGCCGCCGCACCCGTTGCCCAAGCTGCCGGTGGCCCGAGCGGTCTGGCGACCCGCCCCCGACTGGGCCACCTCGACCGAGTGCTGGCTCACGGCGGGTGGACCCCACCACACGGTGCTCAGCCAGGCCGTCGGTCTCGAGGAGCTGGCCGATTTCGCCACCATGACCGGGACGGAGCTTGCGGCCATCGACGCCACGACCGACCCCCGGCGGTTCGCCGACGAGCTGCGGTGGAGCCAGGCGTACCACCGGCTCGCGCGCGGCCTGTAGCCGGCCGGCTCTGACGGATGCCGGAGCCGGCCGACCCCGGCGCCCACCGACTGAGGTCGCTCACTGGCGGGGCGCGACGTTCTCCCATAGCTCGTTGAAGGCGGTGCTGTCGAAGAAGGCGGTGCCGTCGACGACGAGTCCGTCGGCGAAGGTGAGGAACCAGGCGTACGTGTTCTGGTACTTCGTCCCGTCGACGGTCGTGCCCTCGCCGTCCCAGATCACCGCGACCACGTTCTGCTGGTCGTCGGCGTAGATGCCGTGGATCTTGGTGGGGCGGAAGGGCGCGGTGGGGCTGAACCGGGCCCCGAACGGGTGAAGCACCTCATCGAGGAACTGCTGGGTGTTGTCGTAGCGGCGGGACACCGCCGTCCGGCCGGTGACCTGGAAGGTCATGTTCGGCGCGAAGATGCTCGTGACATGGCCGTTCCCGGTCGCCCACTCGGCGAAGGCGTCGCGGGCGATCTCGCGGTTGGACCTCACCGTCGGCATGGGCCCAGTCTCGCACCGGGGTGACCGGACCGGGCCACACATCAGCGGGAAACGATGTGTCAGGCTGGCGGGGTGATGATGCGGGCGGTGGTGGTCGACCCGGTCGCCCCGGCGGGCCTCCGGCTGGACCGCGTGGAGGAGCCGGTCCCGGGACCGGGTCAGGTGCTCATCGAGGCGCATCACGTCTCGCTCAACCGGGGCGACCTCGACGACGTGCGGTCAGGGCGGGTGCCGCCCGGAGCGGTGCTCGGGCGGGACGTGGCCGGCGTCGTGGTCGCGGCCGCTGACGGGACGGGCCCCGTGGTCGGCACCCGCGTCGTGGCCCTGGCTCCGGGGGCCTTCGCCCAGCGGGTGGTGGCCGACGTCGATGCGCTGGCCGAGGTGCCGGACGAGGTGGACCTCGCCACCGCGGCGGCGCTGCCGGTGGCCGGCGTCGCCGCGGTGCAGGCGCTCCGGGCTGGCCTGCTGGAGACCCCGATCAAGGGGGCCCGCGTCCTGATCACCGGCGCGTCCGGGGGAGTGGGCCGGTTCGCCGTACAGCTCGCGGCGTACGGAGGCGCCCACGTCATCGCGGTGGTCGGCGACCCGGCGTGCGCCGACGAGCTGGCCGCGCTGGGCGCCGAGGAGACGGTGACCGACGTGGCCCAGGTGGACGCCCCCGTCGACCTGGTGCTCGACACGGTCGGCGGGCCGCAACTGGTGGCGGCCTGGTCGCTGCTGGCCCCGGGCGGAAACGTGCAGTGCGTGGGCGCCAGCTCGGGCCAGCCGGCCACCTTCCCGCCCGATGCGATGGTCGGCCCGCCCAAGTCGCTCACGTCGTTCCTCATCACCGCGCCGGTCGGCCCCGACCTGGAGTCGCTCGTACGCCTGGTGGCGGCCGGCAGCCTGTCGGTGCCGATCGGCTGGCGTGGCCCGCTGACGAAGGTCGAGGAGGCGGCGACGGCACTGCGCGAACGCCGGGTGGCCGGCAAGGCCGTGCTCGATGTCATCACCAAGCCCCGGTTGTGAGGGACGCCGGCGGCGAAGACGGCGGCTTGTGGCAGACGCCGGCGGTGAAAACCCGTACGGCCGCCCTCGCCGGGCTCGTCAGCGGTCGCGGCCGGCCAGGGCGAGGCGGACGGCCTCCTCGGGGCTGTCCACGTAATCGATCCCGGGCAGCGGCGCGCCGTCGCGGTCGACGATCTTCCACCCGTTGAGGCAGATGACCGGCCCGCCCCCGCGGCGGCGGGCGAGTGCGATCTCGCTGAGCGTCCCCCACGAGCCGCCCACGGCGATGACCGCATACGCCATGGTGTCTCATCCTGCCATCGCGGGCGGCCGGCCCAGGGCCGCGGCCGGTGTCGGCGCCGCCGTCGGGGCGTAGCACCCGTCGTGCGGAGCATTGTCACTGCGTCAATGGCGTGGCGCCCGTGTCCACTGTGGATGAATGGGCGTCGAGACCGTCGGCCGATTCGGCCGTCAAGCCATCTCGATGACCTCCGACGGTGACCGGCGGGCGCTCTTGGGGTACGGCGGCGGCTGCATGTCGACCCCCACGCGGAACACCAGCTGCGGGTGGCCGGAGGTGGACAGCAGGTGCCGCACCAGTTCGCGGGCCTCGGGGACCTCGGTGACGTCGCTCATCACGGAGGCCACCAGACCCAGGGTCGTGGCGGTGAGCCAGACCGCGCTCGTGGCTTCGCCGCCGCGCAGCCAGTCGTACCGCGTGTCGTTGGCCGTGCCGAGGACGAGGAAGGTTGCGAATCGGTCGTTGCCGAACCCAGGGTCGAGCAGCGTCTCCTCGCCGGAGAAGTCGCGCAGGTGAACGGGCAGAGCCATGTGGGCGGTCACGGCCTCGGCGGTGACGCCGTCGCCGGCTGCCCGCGGTCGGTGGGTCCACTCGCGCAGGTCGGTCTGGTAGGCATCCATTCGGGCTTCGGCCGCAGCGGCCCGCTCGACCGCGGCGGCCAGCGCCGGCACATCGTCGACCGGGATCTGGTGCAGCCAGGCGTCCTCGTCGTCGGCCGCCCGGGACAGGGCCGCGACGGCCGGCGCCGGGACCGGGACGGTCGCGGCGAACGGGCGGCGGTCGGTGTGTCGTCGCCGCATCGCCTCCAGATCGTCGAGCGCCCGCTCGGGTGGCTCGTGCTGGCCGACGATGCGGATCCGGGCCAGCAGGTCCTCGTCGTCGGGGTTCGGAAAACGCTCAACGGAGGCGTCGTAGCCCGTCGCCGTCAGCGCGACCCGGGCGTGGTGCAGCGCGGCTCCGCAGCTGAGCGTGAGGAGCCGGCCGGTCGGGTCGATCGATGTCAGCTGCCGGCTGGAGTCGGCGAACAACTCCAGCTCATCCCCGCGCACCCGCCACCGCCAGGGTTGGGTGTTGAGGATCGACGGTGCGCGCAGGGCCCGGCGCGCCGCCGCGGCCAGGGCTTGCGCGGGTTCCATCGACTGCTGCGCGAGTTCGGTCTGCTGCGCGGGTCCGGCGGACGTCTGCCCGGTTTCTGCGGGCGTCTGCTGCGCGGGTTCGGTCCGGGTCATCGACCTGCTCCCTGGCCTGCCGAAATCTGTCCACTGAGTCGCCGGTCGTACGGGTCGTACCGCTCGTACGGGCCTCCTCCGTATCGTGGCGGTCGCCTCGGCCTCCGCGCAGGCAAACGGTCCGGACCCGAACGGACCGGGTGGCCGTGTCCGCGTGACCGCCGTGACGGCCGGGGACGCTGCGGCCCCTGTGGGTGTCAACGCCCAGGGACCCCAGGGGAGGCATCTTGGGCGGACCGCGGTTGGTGCGGCCGGGTCGCGGCACGATGGGTTCGTGGAGACGACAGCGGTACGGGTGACGCGATCAGCTATCCACAGTGGACATGAGGAGGACGCCGGGCCGGACCGCCGGGGGGTCGACGGCACCGTCGAGCGTCCGGGCCGCGACCGGCGGGGGCCGTGAAAGGCACCCGGGGGGCCGCCGACCTGAGCTCCGGCGGGGTCGACCACCCGACCGAACGGGGTCGCAGGGGTGGGTACCGGTGGGTCAGGGACCACCGGGATGCCCTGTTCTTCGCCGTCACCGTGGGGCTGCTCGCCGCCGGGGGCGGGGCGTTCTTCCTTGTCGACCGCTCGGTCGCCACCGGTGCCTGGGTCGCGGCCACGCTCCTCGGGCTGGTGTACTCGACCGTCACCATCGCCGCGGCGGTGCGGCGGCGCAAGCCGAGCGTGGACATCATCGCCTGGTTGGCGCTGGCCGGCGCGCTGCTGGTGGATGAGGCGTTCGCCGGGGCCGTGATCGCGGTGATGCTCGCGACCGGAACCCTCCTGGAGTCCCGGGCGGCCGCCCGGGCCCGGCGTGAGCTGAGCCTGCTCGCCTCCCGGGCCCCGCGCACGGCCCGGCGGGTGCGTGAGCGAGCGGACAGCGACCGACCGGAAGGCCACCGGCCGGACAGCGAACCACCAGAAAGCGAACGGCCGGAACCTGACCAGCTGGACAGCGATGTGCTGGAAGAGGTGCCGGTGGCCGAGGTGGCCGTCGGGGACCGCCTGCTGGTGGGGTCCGGGGAGATCGTCCCGGTGGACGGCCGACTGCTCGGGCCCGGGGTGTTCGACGAGTCGGCGCTGACCGGCGAGCCCTTGCCGGTGGAGCGCTCGGCCGGCCAGGACGTACGCAGCGGCATCGTCAACGCCGGCCGGCCGGTCGAGCTGGTCGCCACGGCCACCGCGGCGGAATCGACCTACGCCGGGGTCGTCCGGCTCGTGGAGCAGGCCCAGGCGGCCAGCGCGCCGTTCGTCCGGGTCGCGGATCGGTTCGCGATCGGCTTCGTGCCGCTCACACTGGCGCTGGCCGGCGGCGCGTGGGGCCTGTCCGGCGACGCGGTCCGGGCGGTCGCCGTGCTCGTGGTGGCCACCCCGTGCCCGTTGCTGCTCGCCGCGCCGATCGCCTTCATGTCCGGGCTCTCCCGGGCCGCTCGGCACGGGGTGGTCGTGAAGGGAGGCGCGGCCCTGGAGCAGCTCGCCGCGGGGCGGGCGCTGCTGTTCGACAAGACCGGCACGTTGACGGTGGGGCGGCCGGTCCTCACCGACGTGGTCACCGCCGAGGGTGGGGACGCCGACGCGGTGCTGCGCCTGGCCGCGTCGCTCGACCAGGCGTCGGCCCACGTCGTGGCGGGGTCGATCGTGCGCGCCGCGCGAGAGCGGGGCCTCGCCCTCACCAAGCCGCAGGAAGTCCACGAGTCTCCCGGCCAGGGCATCGAGGGCCGGGTCGATGGGCGGTCCGTACGCCTGGGTAACGCGTCGTGGATCGGGGCCGACCGGCCGCCGGCCCCGTGGGTCCGCCGCGCTCGCCGTCGGGCCGAGCTCGAGGGCTCGTTGACGGTCTTCGTCGGGATCGACGGCGAGCCGGCCGGGGTGTTGCTCATGGAGGATCCCGTTCGACCCGACGCCCCGCGCATGGTCCGGGCCCTGCGGGCGGCCGGTATCGATCGGGTCGCCCTGATCACCGGCGACCGGGCCGACGTGGCCGAAACCGTGGGGCGGTTGGTGGGCATCGATGCCGTCTACGCGGACCGGGACCCCGGGCAGAAGCTGGCCATCGTCCGCGACGAGAACGCGCGGGCGCCGGCCGTCATGGTCGGCGACGGCGTCAACGATGCGCCGGCCCTCGCCGCGGCGGGCGTGGGCGTGGCGCTCGCGGCCCGCGGTGCGACCGCCTCGGCCGAGGCCGCCGACGTCGTGTTGACCGTCGATCGGATCGATGCCCTGGCCGACGCCATCCTGATCGCGCGCCGGGCCCGCCGGATCGCCTTCCTCGCGGTCGGCCTCGGCATGGGCCTGTCATTGGTGGCCATGGCGGTGGCCGCGGCCGGACTGCTGGCGCCCGCCGTGGGCGCCGTGCTGCAGGAGGGCATCGACGTGACCTCCATCCTCGTGGCGTTGACCGCGCTGCTGCCCACGCGGTCGTACACGACCGCCCTCAGCCCAGCCGAGATCGCCACCGCCCGCGCGCTCTACGACCAGCACCGGGCGGTCGCGCCCCTCGTCGACCAGGTCCGCGCCGTGGCCGACGCGTTGAGCAGTGCCGGCGACCGCTCGGCCGCGGTTGAGTCCGTACGCACCCTGGTGGAGCAGCTCGAGAATCGCCTGCTGCCGCACGAACGGGCGGAGGACGTCGAGCTGCTGCCGATCCTGGCTCGGGCGATGGGAGGAACGGACCCCACGGGGGCGTTCAGCCGCACCCACAGCGAGATCGCGCACTACGTGTCCCGACTGCGTCGGGTCCTGACCGACCTCGAGTCGGGCGCGCCGGCGGGACGTGCCGCCGTCAATGTGGACGGTGCCGGGGCCGCGGACACCGACGCCCACGACATCGAGGCAAAGGTTGCCGAGGCTGAGGGTGCCGAGGCTCAGGACATTGATGCCGAGGACATCGTGGAGATGAGGCGTCTGCTCTACGGCTTGCACGCCATCCTGCGCCTGCACAACGCGCAGGAGGAGGAAGGCATCTTCAGCCTCCTGCCCGAGGAATCCGCCGAGGGTCGCCGCTGATCGTCACGCCGGCCGCGGCACGGGCGGTCGCCGTGGGGTCGCTGGGCGGCCTGTGGGTCACTGGGGTCGTCGTACGGACGGTCGATCGATGTAGATTGCTCAAGATGAGGCCGGAGCCACCCGAGCCTGTGACGGGAGGGTCGCTCCGAGACGGCTGGGCCGCCTGCGCGCGGTGAGGCGACCGAGATCGCCCTTCCTGTCGGTTCTGTGGCCCGACCGGCCCTTGCGCCGTGTACACACAGACATATGGGTTCCGTCCCCGGCCAGGTGGAGCTCCTGAGCGAGAGTGAGCACACGCGGGTGGTCAGGCAGGTGCTGCCCGACGGCCACAGCGTGATTCGCAAGGAGGTGCTCGGGCCGGGGCGCGAGGACCGGATCAACCACGAGGTGGGGATCCTCCACCGACTGACGGGGGTTCCCTACATCGTCCAGCTCGCGCACGCCCAGCCCGACGCCGGATCCATCCTGCTCGAGGACGTCCACGGCACGCCGCTGTCGCAACTCGCCACTCCGCTGGATCCGGCGCGGTTGGTGCCCCTGGCGCTGGAGCTCGCGCGCGCCGTCGCGATGCTGCACCAGCACGGCGTGGTTCACCGGGACATCAATCCCAGCAACATCCTGCTGGCCGGGGACGGGCAGTCGCCGTACCTCATCGACTTCGCCCTGGCCACGACCCTGACCGAGCTGCGGTCGGAGTTCGCCCATCCCAGCGAGATCGTGGGCACCCTGCCGTACCTCGCGCCCGAGCAGACCGGCCGTACGGGCCACCTCGTGGACGGTCGGGCCGACCTGTACGGGTTGGGCGCCACCATCTACGAGCTGGCGACCGGGCGGCCCCCGTTCGGGACGGGCGACCCGTTCCGGCTCGTCCACGACCACCTCACCCGCGCCGCCACTCCGCCCGCGACGGTCAACCCGGCCGTGCCCCCGCTGTTGTCCGACATCATCATGCACACGCTGGAGAAGGAGCCGGACAACCGCTACCAGACCGCGGACGGGCTGGTCCACGACCTGAAGCGCCTCAACGATGGCGCGCGGTGGTTCCGGATCGGGGAGCGCGACGCCCCGTTGCGGCTGACCGAACCCTCCCGCCTGGTCGGCAGAGATCGTGAGATCTCGATACTGAAATCATCTTTCGCACGGGTCCGGTCCGGGGAGTGCCGGGGGATCGTCGTCAGCGGCGGCTCCGGCGTCGGCAAGACCGCGCTCATCGAGGAACTGCGGCCGATCGCCACCGCGCGAAACGGCTGGTTCGCCTCGGGACGCTTCGACCGGCGGCGCGGCGACCAGGCGGTCGACGCGGTCGAGCAGGCGTTCCGTGGGCTTGGCCGGTTGCTGCTCGCCGAGCCGGAGGAGGTGGTGGGCGGCATCCGCGAGCGGCTGCTGTTGACCCTCGGGACGAACGCCGGACTCGCCGCGGCCGTGCTGCCGGAGTTCTCGACGCTGCTCGGCGTCCCGCCCGACCCCGGCGATCCGCTCACGGCCCAGGTCCGGTCCCGGCGGGCCGCGGTGGAGATCCTCCGCGCCGTCGCTTCGAGCGCACGGCCGGTCGCGTTTGTCATCGACGATGCGCAATGGGCGGGCGAGACGCCGCTCGGCCTGCTGGACCTACTCCTCACCGGCCAGGAGGAGATCGAGGGGTTGCTGGTGGTGGTGGCCTACCGGGACACCGATGTGGACGCCGACCATCCGCTCGCTCCGCTGCTGGGCCGCTGGGAGGAGCATCCCGGCCGGGTGGAGCGACTGCACCTGACGAACCTCGACCCGGACGATCTCACGGCGATGGTGGCCGAGATGCTGCACCAGCCCCCGGAGGCGGTCACCGACCTCGCGGCCGCCATCTACGGCCCGACCGGCGGCAACCCGTATGAGACGGTGGAACTGCTCAACGGACTGCGGCGCGAGGCGATCCTCCGGCCGACCGCCTCCGGGTGGACGTGGGACCGGGCGAGGCTCGAGGAGCGCCTCGCCCGCCAGAACGTCGGTGAGCTGCTGGAAGCCCGGGTGGATGGCCTGCCGGAGGCGACGCGGCGGGTAACCGAGGCGATGGCGTGCCTGGGCGGGGAGGCCACGCTGGAAGCGCTCGCCGCCGCCACCGGCCTTACCACGGATGAACTGCGTCAGCGGCTGAACCCCGCACTCGACGAAGGGCTGCTGGTCATGGTGGCCCGCCCGCCGAAGGTCCGCTTTCACCACGACCGGCTCCGCGAGGCCGTGCTGTCGAGCATGCCTGAGCAACGGCTGCGGGAACTGCGGCTGTCGCTGGCCCGGCGGTTGGCCGGCCGGCCCGAGTTCGTGGTGACGGCAGCCGATCAGTACCTCCCGGTGGTGGATGACCTGCAGGATCCGGACGAGCGCAGCCGCGTGGCCCGGCTGCTGCAGCAGGCGGCCAACCGTCCTATGTGGATCGGCGAGAGCCGTCCGGCCGAGCAGCTGCTCGCGGCGGCGGTGCGCCTCACCGACGACCGCGCCACCCTCCTCGAGCTGAACACGGCCCGGCTCGCCTCGCTGGTTCGACTCGGGCGGCTGGCCGAAGCCGACGAGGTCTACGAGACGATCGTGGGGCTGAGCACCGGCCCGTTCGATCTCATCGAAGCCACCCGGATGCAGATCGGCAGCCTAACCAACCGGAACCGCCCGGAGGACGCGATCGCTCTCGGACTGCGCCTGCTGACCAAGCTCGGCTGGGCGGTGCCGGAGCCGGATCAGGTCAGCGCCGAGATCGACAGCCAGCTCGACTGGTGCCTGAACTGGATCGACGAGACCAGTGAGGCGGACGATCTGGCCCGGCCCAGCGTTCGCGACCCGCAACTACTGTCGGCTGGGGCACTGATCAGCCAGATGATGCCCGCCTGCTTCTTCCGGGACCAGGTCACCATGGCCTACCTGGCGTTGGCGGCCGCTCGGCTCTGGGCGCAGCGGGGTCCCACACGGACCCTGGTGGGCGTAGTCGGTCACGTACCCTGGGTCCTCATTGGACGGCGACAGGCCTACCGGTCCGGCTACCGGTTGATCCGCCGGCTGCTCGCCGTGGCCGAGGCGCGTGACTTCGAACCCTACACGTCGCAGGTTCGCTTCCTCTACGCCCTGGGGCTGGCCCACTGGTTCGAGCCGATCGAGGACACGGGGCCGCACGAGCGGCGGGCCCGCGAGGGCCTGGTGCGGGGCGGCGACCTGCCGGCCGCGGCCTACACGTTCTGCACGCCGGTGTATGCGCTGGACCTCGCCACGCTGGATGAGTACACGGCCGAGGTCGACGCCGCGCTGGCCTTCGCTGAGCGGACCGGCAACGACCACGCGGCCGGCCTGTTCCGGCCGTACCGGTGGATGATCAATGTCCTGCGGGGCGACTCCGGTTCGGGTCCCGAGATGACGAGCGACCAAGGGGAGCAGTCGCCGCTGGCCACCGCCAACATCCACGTCACCCGGGCCCTGGTTGCCGCGATGTTCGAGGACCAGGATGCCCTGGAGCGGCACTCCGCGGCCGCCATGGCCCAGCGCCAGGTCTTCGAGGCGACCTACGCGGTTTGGCAGACCCACCTCGTGCGAGCCCTCGCCCTGGCCCGTCGGGTCACCGATGAGGGCGCCGAACGGGCGGAGTTCGACGAGATCCTCGCGTGGATCGCCCAGCGGGCCGAGGACATGCCGGCCAACTTCCGGCACATGCTGAACCTGATCCGGGCCGAGCGAGCACACGCGGCGGGCGACTTCCGTACGGCCATCCACGCCTTCGACTCGGCCCTCAACGCGGCCGCCCGCCGCCCCTGGCACCGGGCCTTCATCGCCGAACGCCTGGCCAAGTTCCTGTTGGCGCACGACCTGCACCGCATCGGGTGGGCCCTGCTGGTCGAGGCGCGCGAGGCGTACCGGATCTGGGGTGCCCGGGGCAAGGTCAGCCAGCTCGATCGGTCGTACCCCAGCCTGGAGATTCCCACCGAGCCGTTCAGCCGGGTCGCCCGGCGGTCCAGCATCACCGCGGGCGCCATCGACATGATCTCCATTCTCGATGCCTCCCGCGCGCTGAGCTCGGAGACGAGCATCGGATCGCTGCGGGACAAGGTCGTCGACGTGCTCTCCACGATCACCAGCGCGACCAGCGTCGAGCTGTACATGAGAAACGAGGAACGCAATCAATGGCGTCGGGCCAACGGCGACGAGCGCGGCGGACCGGGGCACTTCGGGCTCGCCCCCGAAGCCATTCTGCGCTACGTCGAGCGGACCCACGAGCCGCTCATCATCGGCGACGCCACGCGCGACGACCGGTTCGCTCGCGACCCGTACTTCGCCGGCGTCCAGGTCTGCTCGATCCTCGCCGTGCCGGTGCTCAGCCGGGGTACGTTGCGGGCCATCCTGTTGCTGGAGAACCGCCTCATCCGCGACGCGTTCCCGGCCGAACGGCTCGAAGTGGTCATGCTCATCGCCGGGCAGCTCGCCGTGTCGCTCGACAACGCCTTCATCTACTCGTCGCTGGAACGCAAGGTCGCGGAACGGACCCGGCAGCTGGCGCTGGCCAACGAGCGGCTGTCCCAGCTCAGCATCACCGATCCGTTGACCGGGTTGGCCAACCGCCGTCGCCTGGAGGAATCACTGCAGCACGAATGGCAGCGGGCCGGGCGGACGCTGACCCCGCTCAGCCTGGCCATGGTCGACATCGATCACTTCAAGCGGTACAACGACGAGCACGGGCACCGCGAGGGTGACCGGTGCCTGCAACGGATCGCCGCGCAGCTGGAGCGCAGCGTCCGGGACACCGACCTCGTGGCCCGCTACGGCGGCGAGGAGTTCGCCATCGTCATGCCGGACACGGACGCGACGGCCGCGCGCGAGGTCGCCGAACGGGTGCGTCACGCCATCAGCTCGCTCGCCGAGCCGCTCACCACTGATCGGGTGGTGACCGCGAGCGTGGGGGTCGCCACGCTGCACGACCGGGAAAAGACGGAGACGAGCCGGGAGGCCGGGCGCCAGGCGCTGGACCGGCTCGTGGAGCGAGCCGACAACGCCCTGTACGAGGCCAAGCGGGCGGGGCGTAATCGCGTCCGCTCGGCCGACATCACATGACGGTGTCGAGCAGCGTGCGGGCCAGGCCGATGAGCGCCCCGGCGCCGACGTACCAGGCGCTGTTGAGGCGCGTGCGCCAGAGCAGTAGGAGCGTGGCGACCGCGAGGACCAGCAACTCCGCGGGTGTTTCTCCATAGTGGACGTACGCCCACGCGAGCGCTGTCACGATCAGGGCGGCCGGCAGGATGAAGCAGACGCCGGCCGCCACCAGCCCGCGCCAGCGCGCCCGGTCGAAGCCGAGGCGGATGGCCTGCTTCGTCGAGTTCGGCCCCGGGATCAGGTTGATCGCACCCAATCTGTTTACCACCGGTCGTCGGGTCACCGGCCTCGGCCGGCACCCACGGGCGACGCGACACCGTCCGTTGGCCCGGCGTCCACCGGATCGGTGACGGCGGCCCGCGCGACCGGCCCGCCCGGTCGGCCGCTGTTAGCGTCGAGCCGAGCCGGTGGGTCGACCCGCGCCGGCCCGCCCCGAGGAGTCGCGGCGGGGTGTCTTGGCCATGACGTCGCGGCGGGTTCTTTGACCTTCGGCCCCTGACAACGAAACCGTCCGATCGGCCAGCGTGGCGAGTGGCGGCCGGATGGGTGACCAGGCGCCAGCGGCAAGGAGATTTCGATGCGTGCACTTGTCTATCACGGGCCGGGTCGCAAGTCCTGGGACGAGGTACCGGACCCGGTGGTGCGGGACGACACCGACGCGATCGTTCAGGTGGACGCGGTCACGATCTGCGGGACGGACCTGCACATCCTGGCCGGCGACGTGCCGGCCGTCACCGACGGTCGGATTCTCGGCCATGAGGCGGTCGGTACGGTCGTCGACGTCGGGTCCGGCGTCAAGACGCTGCGCCCGGGGCAACGGGTGCTGGTGTCCTGCATCACCGCCTGTGGTCGGTGCCGCTACTGCCGTCAGGCCCGGTACGGCCAGTGTCTGGGCGGGGGCGGCTGGATTCTCGGGCACCGGATCGACGGCACACAGGCGGAGTACGTCCGGGTGCCGTTCGCCGACAACTCGGCGTACGTCATCCCCGACGGCGTGAGCGACGAGCAGATCCTCATGCTCGCCGACATCCTGCCCACCGGGTACGAGGTCGGCGTCCTCAACGGCGGCCTCCGCCCGGCCGACACGGTGGCGATCGTGGGGGTCGGCCCGATCGGCCTGGCCACGGTCATGACGGCCCGGCTGTTCACCCCCAGCCATGTCATTGCCATCGACGTGGCGCCCAGCCGGCTGGACGCCGCCAAACAGCTCGGCGCCGACGTCACGGTGAACAGCGGCCAGGAGGACCCGGTGGCCCGGATCCGATCGCTGACCGACGGGCTCGGGGTGGACGTGGCGGTCGAGGCGGTCGGGCTCCCCGAGACCTTCGAGCTGTGCACCCGGCTCGTGCGCCCGGGCGGACGGGTCGCCAACGTCGGAGTGCACGGCAAGCCGGCCACGCTCCACCTCGAGGACCTGTGGATCAGAGACGTCACCATCACGACGGGCCTGGTCGACACGTACTCGACGCCCGCACTGCTCGACCTTGTGGCGACCGGTCACCTCGACCCCGGCCGGCTGGTCACCCACCGGTTCGCGCTCGGCGAGTTCCTCGACGCGTACGACGTCTTCGCCCGCCCTGGCGAGACGGGAGCGCTCAAGGTGGTGCTCACGCGCTGAGCGCATCCGTCCACTGAGGACGCCGCCGGGACAGTCGGGCGAGCGTATGGCGTTCGCCGACTCTCTCCGGCCGGGTGCGGCAGAATCAAAGGGTGAGGTCTCACCGCGACCCCAGCGCCATATTCCTGTACGACGGCGACTGCGGCTTCTGCACGCGGTGCGCGCAGTTCCTGCGCCGCCACGTCCGTCCGCCCGCGCGGATCGTGGCGTGGCAGGCGGTCGACCTGGCGCCGCTGGGCGTCACGGCCGCCGAGTGCCAGCAGGCGGTTCAGTACGTCTCCGGGGGCAGGGTCAGCGCTGGCCCGGCGGCGATCGCCGACCTGCTGCAGACCGTCGCCGGGGCGCGAGGCCTCGTCTGGCGTCTGCTCGGCTGGGTGCTGGCCCGGCGGGCGGTGCTGGCCCTGGCCTGGCCGGCCTACCGGTGGGTCGCCCGTAACCGACACCGTTTTCCCGGTGGCACCGTCGCCTGTGAGCTACCTCGCCCGGCGCGCTGAACCCGGCTCCGGCCCGGCGTACCTGGCTGGGGTGGTGCCGGCGCCCGTAGACTTTGGGCCGGCGACCACCGGCCGAACGGTCGCCACCGCCGGTCGGGCCAAGGAGAAACATCGGTGACACCAACGGTGCCGGGGGCCAGCCGCAACACTCGCCAGCGCGCCCTGATTCTCAGCCTCCTCAACGAGGCGACCGACTTCCAGAGCGCGCAGAGGGTCTACCACGAGCTGCGGGACCGGGGCGCCAAGGTCGGGCTCACGACCGTGTACCGCACGCTGCAGATGCTGGCCGAGGCCGACGAGGTGGACACCATGCGCCTGCCCAGCGGCGAGCAGCTCTACCGCCGGTGCAACCGGCCGTCGCACCACCACCATCTGGTCTGCCGGGAGTGCGGGAACACGGTCGAGATCGCCGGGCCGGCGATCGAGCGGTGGGCCGACCGGGTCGCGGCCGAGCACGGGTACACCGAGGTCAGCCACACCATTGACCTGTTCGGCATCTGCCCCGAGTGCACCAGGCGCCGACGGGCGGAGTGAGCCCGCGGGCGACGCTGGGCTCGCTTTCGCCGTCATCGGTTGACGATTTCCAGATCATCGGTCGGGGTCCTGGCCCAGATAGGTCCTTTCCCGGGCCGCGACCTCCTGTTCCCGCAGCCGCCGCCGCTGGAGTTCGTAGTCGCGCCGCCGCTCCTGTTCGTTGATGTCCTGGGTGAACGCCGCCTCGGTGTGCTTGGCCCGCAGGTGCAGCTCGCGCATGTCGACCCGGAAGTCGAGCGTTCCCTCGACCCAACGGTCGTAGTGCGTCTTGCCGCTGGCGATCTTCATCAGCACGGGTGAGCAGTCGATGGCGATGAAGAGCAGGCGGACCAGCCAGACACCGACCAGAAGATGGAAGTTGTTCTGGGACAGCTCACCCAGCACCTCCATCCGTTCCAGAAGCCCGATCGGTTCGTCGGGCTGGGGAAGCTCCGCCAGCCGGGCCCCGATCTCGGCCTCCCGGCGCTCGGCGAAGGTGCGCTGGCCCTCCGTCACGGTCGTCTGAAGGTCGGCGATCTGTCGCTGCAGCTCGAGCAGGAGCGCCTCCTGCTCGGTCCACGGCACCGAGGCCTCGTACGCGTTGGCCGCCTCGGTGTTGCGCCGGCAGTTGATGCCCTCGCCGTAGACCCCGGTCAGGCCGGGTCCCGCCACGCCGGCGCACTCGTTCATCGCGGCCTGCTGTAACCGGGCCAGCTCCGCGCGTTCGGCCGCGAGAGTCTCGCGGAGCTGCTGCTCCTGCTGCTTCAGCTCGTCGAGCTGTCGTTGCTGACCGGCGAGCGCGGTAGCGAGGCCGAGGTCGTGTCCACTGCGGACGCAGTCGCTGGGTGCGGGTGGGGCGTTGGGATCGGCCGGGTCAGGGTTGCACACCACGTAGCGGGAGGCTTCCTGGTTGAGGTTGGCCGCCCGAGTCTCTTCGACGTGCTGCACGATCTGGTTCTCGAACACCTTGAGCACCAAAGGCTCGGCGATCACGACCCCGAACAGCAGCGCCAGGGTGCCCCGGGTGATGAGGAGGATGAATCGCTGCCACCCGTCCCCGGCCCGTGACGAGATGATCCACCGGTCCACCACGACGATGAACACGAACCAGACCACGGCTGGACCGACCGCGACGAGTGGTGGCGCCGAGGTCGCCTGCTGCACGGCGAACCACATGGAGCAGCCGGCAATGACGCCGGTCATCAGGACGACGGCCCCGAGCGATGCGTACCAGGCCCGCAGGTACTTGACCTTGTCCATCACCGCCTCGTCCACCCCGGCGACGAAGCGCAGCCACCGCCCCACCCGGGTGAACAGGCCCACCAGTCCTCGCGGCGCCTGGTCCGGCGCCGGATCAGTGGTCGTTACGATCACCCGCTCGTGGTGGGTGTCCGTCTCCCGAGGGAGGCGGGGGGACGGCGCGCGCACGCCGTCCGGCCCCGGCTCGTAGGCGTCGCCTTGCTCTGGGACGATCACCGTCGACACATGGTCTCCTTTCCCGCCGTCTGACTGCCGGGCCACCGCCCGGCCCATCGCGCCGCAGCTACCGGTCGATGTCGTCGATGCGGAACCGGTCGTCCTCTGTGGAGGCCTCGTCCGCGGATGGGACGGTGCTGCCCTCGATCGACCGCGGTTTGCCGGTCTTGGCGCTGTTACCCGCCTCGATCTGGGCGGCGGCCGGGGCGGGCGGCACCGCGCCGACCAGCCGTTCCACCATCCGATTCACCAGCACCCGGCCGTCGATGGGAAGCCGGTCGAGCTGACCGTTCGTCTCCAACAGCTTGAGCAACTCCAACAGGTTGGCGTCCTTCGTCGCCCGGTCGCCGTACAGGGATTCGGTCAGCCGGCCCAGGTCGACCTTGTCGCGAATGACCCCGAGGGCCGCGGCGTACTCGGGGTCGCGCAGCCGTTCGGCCAGCCGCTGGGCGTCGGCATCCTCGTACTGGCCCAGCACCTCAGCCAGCTCGCGGGCCCACCGGGCGTCCCGCATCTGCTCGGCGTGCTTGCGCAGGTCGTCGGGGGTGAGGACCTGGATCGACGCGAGCGTCGCCTCCAAACCGGGAATCCCCGGTGAGAACACCTCGCAGTAGCCCCGTACCCGAGCTTGGGCCGCGCGGCGGACGTCGTGCACGTGTTCCACTCGGTGCTTGAGGCCGAGCTCCATGAGCTTGCCATCCTGTTGCAGGAACGTGCGCAGGCGCGCCACCACGTCGATCGGCCCCTCCTGCGCGACCAGCTCGGGGCTCGTGACGCGACACAGGAAACTCACCCGCACGGTGAAGTTGTCGGCATGGTCCGCCGAGGGGATCTCCACGTCGACGTCGATGGTGCGTGCCCGCGTCTGGACGACCGTGACGCTGGTCGCGTTGACCACGAAGTCCTCGGTGCCCTTGACTCGTCCGCGCGCCGAGGTCCAGCGGCGGCCGTCGCTGAACACCAGCACCGTCCCCGCCTTCGGCACGGGCACGTCGTCGCGTATCGAGGGGATGATGCCTCCCCACCGTCGGCGCGGCTCGCCGAGTTCGGTCTCCGACACGATGGGGAAGTCGGCGACATCATGAGGCACGGGGCATTCTCCTTTGCGGGTCAGACAACGCCGAGGCACTCCACAAAGGACCGGATGACTCGGCGGGTCACCTCAGGGGTGGCGGTCACGCCGCCGGTGCGGCCGCCGTCCCGCGGCCGCACGTCACCGAGCAACGGGCCGGATCGCTCGTTGGCCGGCTTCGCCAGCTCGCGCGCGATCTGGGCGACGAGCACACTGCGGGCCTCGGGTGTCCAGCGTCGAAAGACCGCCAGGCCCAGTTGTTGCGCCAACGACATCGATCCCTCCTGCTCGCTGAGCTGTTTGAGCAGCTCACGGAGCAGGTCGACGCTGGCGTGATGGTGCGGCCCGCTCTCCAGCACCGCGGCGAGAAGCTCGCCGACGACGTCGGCGGCGGCCGGTAGGGCCCGTAGCACCGCCACCACGACCAGCTCACCGGTGATGAAGCGCGTGGCGCCCAGCATCGTGACGACGGCGTCGAGGGCGTGACGACGATCCAGCCCGCGTCCTCGTTGGGTCGTCCATGCCACGGCGCGACACGTGATCTTCAGTATTCGGGATGCGCGTTGGAGGGCGGCGGCCTCCTCCGACTCGGAGGGGAGGTCGCGCCCATCAGCGGTCTCCGGTCGCGCGGCCCACGCCAGGAGGCAGGCCAACCCGATGTTGGCGGCGGTCCGGACGCCCCGAGCGTGACGGGTCAGGTTCCACAGTTCCTCGAACGCGCGGTCCTGGTACCGCAGTCCCAGTGGACTGCCGAGCGCCAACGCGGCGGTGCTCGCCCGGCGAGCCCCGCGGTTCTCGGCCCAGTCGAGGGCGGTTTCGAGGGCGATCGGCGCCAACAACTCGCTTCCTGACATCACGGCCAGCACGGTCGCCGCCGCGAGCCGGTACGGAAACTCACCGTCGGACCAGGGGTTGAGAAAGGAATCCTTCACCTCCGGCCAGCGCCGTTCGGCGAGCAGGGCCAGGCCGATGACCGCTTGGGCATGCACGTCGAGCGATGGGTCGCGCATCAGCTCGTCGAGCCAGTCCCGCAACGGCTGCAGGAGGCTGTAGCCGTACCGGTCCCAGATCTCGTTGATGGCCTGCTGGCGCATCGCGTTCGAGCGGAAGCCGATGCGGCGCTCCGCGAAACGGCCTTCACCCTCCACCATGGAGAGAAGTCCGTCGCCACCGGTCCACATCTCCCGGGCACGACTGAGGGTGAGCGCCTCTTGCCGAGGAGCCCGTTTCTCTTGGTCGTAGGCGCGGACCAGCTCGTGGAGACGGGACAGGCAGCGTTCGAAGATCCGTTCCGGGACGCCGTGCAGGAAACACGCGGCGGCGACGGCTACCTCGTCGGCCAGGGCCCGTCCCTGCTCGCTGAACCAGTCCCGCACCGCGGCCCGGTCAGCCTCTACCCGCGAGTTCATGGCCTCCGTGAGACCGTCGGTGGCGATCCGGGCCACGAACGCGGCGACTCGGGCCGGGGTCTCGAGACGGGAGGCGTGCTCCCGCGCCTGCTCGAGGTCTTCGGGCTCCAGGACGACCCCGGAATGGGCGATGTGCGCGTCGAAGACCGCCGAGGCCGGAGGCGGCTGCCACTCGACGAACAGCTCGCCGAAGTCGGTCTTGGCCACGGCGTACCGGTCGGCCGTGACGACCAGCCGGGCGCCGACTCGGGGCAGGGTGTCCTTGAGTCTGGTCAGGGTGAAGCGCTGCTCGGCACTCGGACGGCCGTCGCCCCGCATGTCGTGCAGGAGATAGCGGCCGTCGGTCGCCTTCCGGTCGATGATGCGAGTGAGGTCGCCGAGCGTGGTCGTGGGCACGTAGTTGACGATCGGTTTGGGCAGGTTCAGCCGTGGCCAGTCGGCCAGGAGCGCCAGCGCGGCCAGGTATCGTCCGGTGCCCTCGGCGCCGACCAGCACCACGATGCCGTACTTGGCGAGCACCGCCCTGGCCTGGTCGAACGCCGGTGGAGCCGCGAAGACGGAGAGCGCCTCAGCGACCGTGGCCTCGTCGATGCGCCCGGTGAGGGGCGGGCGGCTGCCTTCGCTCGACGCGTAGATGACCGTGTTGTTGCCGACGACGTTGACCAGCGTCTCCGAGGTCTGGTGCACGGCCCGGGCGCTGTTATCCGGATCTTCGGTGTCCTCCGGGGCGTCGCGAGCCGGGTCTGTGAGTTGCTTGATTCGGCTCGTCGTCTCGGATTTCGAGTCGGGCGCAGCGCCAGTTGACTGAGCGGGTGCGCCGGTACCGCCAGCCGGCTCGTCGGGCCCGGAGGGGGAAGAGTCGGTAGTCATGGATCCGCATCCGTGCCGTTACAGGTTGATGGTCGATCCGTCGCCCACCACCGTGACGATCGAAGTAGCGTTTTGATGGATGTCGCGGGCCTGTACCAGCGGAGCGCGGACGGGTGGCGCTGGCTGGGAATCCTGGGTCGTGCCCGGCTGGCCGCCCGGCCCCGCTGACGGTGGTTCGGCACCGACTCGATCGACGGTTGTGTCGGCCTGGGGAGGCTCGTCCGCGAGCGGAAGGCCCGGCGTGTGGCCGGGCACGTACAGCCAGGCGTGGCCGGCCATCTCCTTCTCCGCCAAGGTGATGCGCTGGAAGCGCTCGGGCGGGATGCTGTAACCGTGGCGAATGACGTCGTCGTAGAGCTGCTGGGAGACCGCCACGACGAGGTTCGCCTCCGGCACCAGTACCGCGGCCTGGCGGACCAGGCGGGCGTCGAGCAGTCGGGCCACGATTCGCAGCGTGTTGCCGGCCGAGCCTTCGTCGTGATGCACCAGTCCGTGGTGGATGGCCATCCGCAGCCGCAGCCGGGCTGCAGCCGAGGCACGGCGTTGGTGCATCCGCAACGCGTTGTCGAGATTGGTCACGAAGGGATGCAGCAGTGCGGCCGGTGTCACGGTGCCCGGGACCTCGAGGCGCAGACCGTCGCCGAGATCGGTCTGGCTGATGGCGGAGAGCTCGATCCCCTGCTCGGCCAGAACCTCGGCCACGATGGCGCGCAGATCACGACGAGCTCCGATGAGCAGATGGTCGTCCAGGCTACCCGACGAGATGATGTCGAAAGCGACGACTGTCTGGGGAGTCGGTTTCCAGATCACGATTCCTCCCAGGAACTCATCGGGCGTTCACTGTAGGGGAAGCCGTGCCGTAAGGGATTCGGCTTGGTGGGGGCAGTGGCAAGTCCGGTTGGATGAATGGCATGGCTACGTAGCCGAAATGCGGGGGACGAGTGGCGAAAATGGATCAACCATATGTCGATCGTCTGGTGCCGGATATCGGAGTCGCCCTGGTCCGAATCGCACGACAACGATGTTGTCGATCATAAAGATTCTGTCGTCGTTTATTTGTGATCTTTTGTGTACGCGCGTTGATCGGGGCCGGTACGGCGCCGCCGCCAGACGCCGCACCGGCCCCGCCCCCGGACTAGATACGCTCGAGGTACATGGCGATCCCCCCACTGACCAGGGCGATGCCGATCAACCAGGTGGCGGCCGCCACGTAGCGGAACTTCCGCCTCGCCACCAGGCTGTTCGCCCAGATCTGCTCCACGACCTCTTGCCGCATCCGGTCCGGGTCAGCCGTGGCCTCGCGAAACGCGGTGATGAAGTCGGCCGGGCGTTGGCGGAACCGTCGCGCGATGTCGCCGAAGTAGAGCACCGAGGTCGCGCTCGTCCGCCGGACCCGCAGCCGGGGTACGAGCGCCGACAGTGCCGACAGCGCCGACAGCGTGACCGTCACCAGGGCCGTGCCCCACAGGGCCGCCCGAACCGCGGCGTACTCGCCTCCGACCACGGGGGGTCGGCTGAGCACGAGCCCGACGAGCACGCCGCTCGCGGCCAGCAGGACCGACGCCTTTGTGTCGGCGAACCGGATCCAGTGGTGGACCTGATCGAGGGCGAACCAGGCCGCGTCGCCGGGGCCACCGATCGGGCCGTCGTCGGTCATCACCGGGGCCGGTCCGTCGGTCACCGCCACGTTCGCTTCTGTTCCGTCGTGTGCCACACGATCACGGTGACACGGCCCGCGGGCCCACACATTGCAGGAATCTTGAACGCGGCCGGACCTGGAACGCGGGCCGGCTGATGGCGTCAGTCGAGCTGAGCCGCCAGGGCCGTCACCTCGGCGGGCGGGGCGATGCCCAGCTCGTGAAACGCGTTCAGCGACTCGCTGAGGTGCTTGCGCGCCGCCGAGTACGCGGCCAGCGCGTCGACGTCCGGACGGGTCGCCTGCGCCGCCTGGTCCATGGCCAGCTCACCGTGCGCCCGGGCCACCTGCCCCTGATCACCGACGCTCGCGGCCCGCTCGAGTGCCTCCTGGTGGCAGCGCATGGCACTGACGTACCGGCCGGCCGACCGCAGCGCGGTGCCCAGGCTGAGCAGGGTGTCGATCGTGCCACCCTCGTCACCCACGGCGGTGAAGATCCGCAACGCCTCCTCGTGCAGTTCGATGGCCTGCGCGTGGTGGCCCTGGTCGGAGCGGACGAGCCCCAGGTGCGACAGGGCCGTGGCCTCGCCCAACCGGTCGCCGAAGGAGCGGAACAGGTCGATGGCGGTGCGGTACTGGGCGTCGGCCTCGGCCAGCTTGCCCTGCATTCGGTGGATGCCGGCCGCCGTGCCCGCCACCCGGGCGGCGGCCTCGAACGCCTGGCAGCGCTGGCAGATCTCGCGGGCCTCGTCCAGGTCGTGCAGGGCCTCATTCAGTTCTCCGCGGGCCTTCCGGACGATCGCCAGGTTGGTCAGCGTCCGGGCGACCCCGACGTCGTACCCGGCCGCGCGGAACCGATCCAGGGCGGTCAGCTGGTACGCCAACGCGGCGTCGTAGGCCCCGCGGCGGTACGCCACCCGGCCGAGGTTGCCGGCCGCCATGGCCTGACCCCGCAGGTTGCCGTCACGGGTGCTGAGCTCGAGCGCCTCGGTGAGCACGGTCTCGGCCCGCTCGGCCTGCCCACGTCGCACCAGGACGCCGCCCAGCCGGACGAGCGCGATGGCCAGCTCGCCGTGGTCGCTGACGGCGCGGGCCGCGTCGATCGCCATCTGCTGGATGGCCGCCGCCTGGTCCAGGTAGCCACCGTGATCCAGGTAGCGGTACAGGGAGTTCGCGAGGTCCAACAGCGGCCGCGGCCGACCCGCCCGCTGCAGGCCGGTGGCGACGACGAGCAGGTCGTCGCGGTGCTCGTCCAGCCAGGCCCGCGCCGGCTCGGGCCCGGCGAACACCGGCGCGCGGTCACGACCGTCCGGCTCCGGCACCTCCGACGGCCACAGCGCGTGCGCCGCCGCCCGGGCCACGGCCGTGAGGTACCCGTACAGGCGGTCCAGCGCGGCGGTCCGGGCCGCCTCGGTGTCTACCTCGGCCGCCCGCGCCGCCGCGTACTCGGCGATGAGGTCGAGCATCCCGTAGCGCAGGGCGCCGCCCGGGCCCGACGCCGGGTGATCCGTCGTGACCAGGTGCGACGCGGCCAGCTCCGCCAGTAGCCGGGCCGCTTCGTCGTCGTCGATGTCGGCCAGCCGGGCCACCGACGGCCGGTCGAGCGCGGCACAGGGGGACAGGCCCATCAGCCGGAAGAGCCGGGCGGTCGGTTCGGCGAGCGTCCGGTACGACCAGGCGATGACATCGGTGGCCGCCTCCTCCGCCTCCGCGTACCGGTCGAGCACGCCGAGCCGCCGGCCCGGCTGGGCCAGCGCCTCGGCCACGGCCTCGAGCGGCTCCTCGGGGCGGGTGGCGAGCCGGGCGCCGGCCAGACACAGCGCGAGCGGGTGCCCCGAGCAGGCGGCCGCGATGTCGGCCGCGACCTCCGGGTTCCAGTCCGCGCGGTGCCCGGCCAGCCGGCGGAGCACCGCTACGGACGCGGTCGGCTCGATCGGGCCGAGCACCAGCGCCAAGGCCCCGTGGCGGGCGGTCAGCGCCGTCAACCGCTCCCGGCTCGTCACGATCGCCAGGGATCCCGGCCCGGTGGGCAGGAGCGTGGCGGCGTCCTCGCTCGACCGGACGTTGTCGAGCACCACGAGCATCGTGCGGCGCCGGGTCAGGTCACGGTACTGGGCCACGCGCGCTTCCCGGCCGACCGGAATGCTGTCGGGGGAGACGCCGAGCGTCCGCAGGAAGGACTCGAGAACGGCGTCGATGTCGGCCGGGTCGGCGTCGAACCGCAGCCGGGCGAAGAGGACCCCGCCCGGATAGTTGGCCTTGACCCGGTGGGCGAACGCGGTCGCGAGCGTGGTCTTGCCGATTCCGGGCGCACCGTACAGGCCGATCACCCGCACGCCGTCCCGCTTCGCGGCGTGGTCCTGCATGGTCCTGATCTCGCTTTGCCGCCCCTCCAGGCCGCCCGTGGGCGGAGGCAACAGGTCGATCGGGGCGGGTTCGAACCGGCTCGGCCCCCGGTTCAGCCAACCGGCTCGGTGCTCGATCGCTTCGACGATCCGGGACAGGCGGGGCTGCACGGGCTTGCCGCTGGCCACCAGATGCTCGATGAGGCGACGCGCGTGCTCCCGGGCCTGCACCTCCTGACCGCTGCGGTACAGCGCCAGCAGGTAGTCGGCCACGATCCGCTGGTCGGTCGACTGGTGCGCGCGCTCCCGCTGGAGGACGGCGAGCAGCCGTTCGTGTTCCCCCGCGTCGAGCAGGCTCTGGTTGCGCAGCAGGACCGCGTTCCTCCACTGTGCTCGGTACTCCTCCCGAGCTGCGTGCACCCAGGCTCGAGTGAAGCCGTTCAACAGTTCGTCGGACGGGCACAGCTCCAGCGCCTCCTCGACGAGCCGCCGACGCGCGTCCACGTCGGCTCGCTCGGCCTCGACCACCAAGCGACCGAAGCGCAGCACGTCGACCCGGGCGGGATCGACCCACAGCACATAGCGGCGAGTCAGTGTCTCGATGCGACAGTCCAGCTCGGCCTCGGCCAACAGGTCGCGGAGACGGTGGATATACGGGCGAATTTTTTCGTGATTGACGCCCTCGCCCGGCCAGATGGAGCGCACGATTTCCGCGATCGTCACCGCCGAGTTGGCCCGCAACAGCAGGAGAGCCAGCACCTCGTGCAGCAGGGTGGCCCGCAGTGGCGCAGCGTAATCGCCCCGCCGCATCCGCAGCGGGCCGCAAAGCCAGAAGTCAATGGGCTGCCCCGGCGTCATCGGAATTCCACCACCGGTGATTGTCCGGTCAAGTCGGGGTGATGGCAAGCGCACTTCTTTCGGTGACTTTGCGGGATTCGGTCAAGCGTCCGGGTTTTGCTGCCCGCTCTCGCCGTCCACTGTTCCCCGACCCCGGGACATCCAGTCCCGGCGATGTATCGGAGGGCAGTGATGAAGACCGTGTTCCGCACCAGGAAGATGCTCGCCGCTCTGGCGGTGGCCGTGGTGGCCGCCATCACCGGGGTGGCCGCGGCGACGGTGTCGAACCCCGCCTCGGTCGACTACCTGGCCGAGTTCGACACCACGCCCTGACGCATCGAAGTTTATGCGCGTGGCCGTCGGTGACCCGGCGGCCACGCGCACCGGCTCAGGATCCGTCGGCGTACCGGCGCAGCAACGCGAGGTCGCGGACCAGGACGCGGCGGTACGTCGCGGCGATCGCCCCGGCTTCGCGCAGCTGGCGGTAGGCGCGGGCGACGCTCTTCTCGGCGACGCCCACCAGGGACGCCAGGTCGTGCTGAGGCAGAGGAATGTCGATCAGTACACCGTTGGAGACCGGCCGGCCGTAGATGTCGGCCAGGTGAGACAGGACCAGGGCGACCCGGGCCAGGGCGGACGGCTGCCCGGTCGCCACCCGGTAGCGTGTGGCCGCCCGGAACTTGGCCATGACGCTGCGGGAGATGGCGTCGGCGACTGCGGGGTGCGCGGCGGCGAAGGCCCGCAGTCGCGGACCGTCGATGACCCGGGCCTTGACAGCACCGGCCGCCATGGCGGTCGACAGCCGCGGACTGCCGTCCAGCGCGGCCAGTTCGCCGATCAGGTCCCCGCGGGTGCGGATCGCAATCATCGCGGCGTCGCCCGTCGCCGTATGGTTGACGACGCGGACGAACCCGCTGAGGATGACGTAGACCTCGGTGGATCTGTCCTGCTCGGCCACGATGACGTCGCCGCGGCTGAACGACCGGGGCGAGCCCAGGCGCAGGAACTCCCCGCGCAGGTCGTCCGGGAGCTGGCCCACGAAGCTGCGCGGAGGAAACACATGCGCCGGGTTCGCGCTCGTCGGCACGCTTCCACGGTACGCGCCGTACGCGTTCCGCGGCGGCTCGGGGCCGCGCCCGCTCAGCGGGTTCCGGGTGCCGGCACCACGTCACACGGCAGTCAGGCGGCCGCTCACCGTCAGCCGACCACCGTCCAATCGGACGGGTCGCCGTCGCGGACGGTCGCGTCGTTGTACCGGGCCGGGTCGGGGTTGGGCCAGTTCCCGTTGGGGAACGTCGACATGTCGAGCGCCTTGGCCCGCATGTCCTGGAGGAATGTCCGGGCCCGGGCGTAGTTCTCGGCCGCCGCCGTAAGGAGGACGCCCAGTTGGGTGGCCATGGCTGGGATCGCCACGGCGAGCGCGGCGAGCACGGCGGGTGTGACCATGGTCCCCGACGCGAAGGTCAGGAATGCTCCGACGATGATGGCGCCGAGTGTCATGAGAAAGGCCAGCAGGGCTACGTAGAACACCAATACCGACATGGCGAGCCAGTGCAGTCCGTAGGCGATGGCCTGGGCCGCGGACCGCAGTTGGTTCACCGCAGCGACCTGGCCCTCCACCACCGTCGCGTACGCCTCGGCGGCCTGGCCGCGCCACCGGGTCGGCACCGGTCGGTTCTCCCATCGGAGATCTCCCCCGATCGAGCTCAGCGCGATGCTGAGCTGCGCCCACTCCCGGGCGGCGGTGTACAGCCGGAATACCGTCACCTCTTTCAGAAGCTGGCCGACGCGGTCTTCGATCTCGTGCAGTGTCTCGAGCGCTCGACGAACGGCTGCCCTGACGACCGGTATCAGCACGGGCGGCAGAAGGGGCGTGTTCGGGAGCGCGGCGACCTGTGGGATGAGCTCGTCGCGCAGCTTCGCGTGCTCCTCGCGGAGCCGCGCCAGCACCTGGTCGAATGTCGCGATGGATTCGCCGATGTTGTCCGCCATGGTGGTCCCCCGTGTCCGGTGTCAGAGTCCGTTGTACTGGGCGCGGATGCCGTTGTCGGCTTCCTCGTATGTGTCGGCCACGTACCGCAACGTCTGCGCGATTTCCCGGGAAGCCTGGCTGCCCTGTCGACAGAGGCCGGCGAACACCCGCGTGACCTCGTTGTATTCGGAGAAAAAACCGCTGTAGATAAATAGGTCGAGTGTTGGTTCGATCGTCAGACTGCCGGCCTGGGCGGCGCAGTCCGAGATCCGGGCGGACTGGGCATCCCACAGGCTCGCCTCGCGGTACATGTCGTCCTTGGCGACCTCGATGACATTCGGTGTTGGTTCGGTCACGGGTTGATTCCTCGGCTCATCTCCTGCAGGGTGGCCCGGGCGTCGGCGACGATGGTTTCCAGACGCTGGCGGTAGTCGATGTACGGTCGGCGCGCGGCGAGTGCGGCGGCTGCGGCCGCGCCGATCGCCTCGCGCAGGGCGTGGGCCAGGGTCACCTCGTCCTGGTGGGCCAGCCAGGCCGGGTTGACCGTGCACTCGGTGATGCGGCCCTGGGTCACCGTGACGCGAACGGCTCCCTCGCCGCCGACGCCCACGACCGGCGCGGGCGGTGCGGTGAGCTGATCGAAATCGGCGGCCGCTGCCAGCACCGCCGCGGTCAGGTCGGCCAACGAACGGCGTCGGCCCGCGGCTGCGGTCGGCGCGACCGGGGTCAACCAGGAGAGCGCGGATGCTCGGAAGCCCTGCGTGGGCCCGATCGGCAGCCCTTGACCGTCCACCGAGGACCGATCGGGATAGCCGTCCACGGAGGACCGGTCGGGTCGACCGTCCCCCGCGTCGGGGCCGTCGGCCCGGTCGAGCGACCCGTAGGCATCGGCGAGGGCCTCGGCGGTCGCTGCGGCTCGTCGTCGGGCCGCCTCGGCGTCGGCGGCCACCACCGCCGGCCCGACCTCGGCCGGGCTCAGCCGGCGCCGCCAGTCCGTCGCCACGCGGACGTCGCGGGCGGTGCCGTCGTCGTCGAGGACGATCGTGATGCTGCCGGTGCTATCCGTGCCGTCGCAGACGTCGCAGGCCTGCGCCGTAGCGGTGGCCAGCGCGGCCTGCGCTTGGCGCAGGCTACGGGTGAGCTCGGTGACCGAGCGGAGAACGTCGTCGATCATGCCGATCGCCACCCATCCGGGGCGTCGGCCGCAATGCATAGATAGCAGCGATATTTTCGTGTCATGAATCCCCCGTGTGGCCGTCCTCGCCGGGCTCATCGTCGGCCCGGTCGGGCGAGCCTCACTGTAGGGATCTCGTCCGGCCCTCGCCAGCCCCGATCGCCCGCCTGTGGATAACCATCGGCTGGGACGACCGCACGTACGGCACCGCCGCGGTGCCTGGCCGCCTTTCCGGGACGGAGAACCGACCCGAGCGCGAGCCGACACCGCGGCGGTGGTGGGTGGCGCTAGAGCCCCAACGATGAGGGGCCGCGACGGTTGGGCCGCATCGGCCGGGGAACCCGCCAACGGCCGCCGTGGATCAGGCCGGGGCTTCGGTAGTCGTCGCGAGCACCTCGAAGGTGGCTACCTCGATTCCGGAGCCCTCGCCGCCCGCGTCACCGTTGCCCTCGAGGATGCCGGTGAACGTACGGGTCGGCTGCCCGTCGACTCGGACCGTGACCACGAAGTTGGACGGCGAGACCCCGCACGAGTCGTAGAGGGAGACGCGCACGGTGTAGACGCCCGGAGGCGCCGAGTCCTTCCACGTGATGTTCTCGTTCCGCTTGCCGTCGATGTCGCAGTCCGGGTTGGAGTCGAGGTCGAGCGCACCGCCCGAGGCCGACTCGGGATGGCCGAAGTAGATCTCCTCTCCGTGCGGGTCGATGACGTGCAGGTCCACGTCGCTGTCGACGTTCCACGAGACGCTGACCTGAACCACGCCCGTGCCCACGTCCAAGGCCTGCACGGTCTGGCTGGTCAGGGGGCCCTGCTTGCCGGACGCGTCGACGACCGCGAAGTACAGCAGGAAGGTCTGGTTCGGCAGCGCCTGGGCCACGGTCACCACGAGGTCGACGGTGGTGCTGGGCTGCTGCAGGGTGACCTCGTGGTAGCCCCGGGCGGGCGCGCCGGTCGAGGTCGGGGCCGGGGCGGCTTCGCCGTCCTCGGGGGCCGGCGTCGGCACCACCAGCTCCTCGAGGGCGAGACGGACGACGGTGAACTCCTGCTCCGAGGTGATGGTCTCCTGGACGCTGCCGCCGTTGACGACCGTGGCGGTCTCGGTGACCTGCGCGACCGGGCCATCCGGCTCACCCGCGCCGAGCGGCTGGTTCACGAGCTGCTGGCTCTCGGCGGCGTCGCCGAGTACCTCGATGCCGGTCACGTACGAGGTGATCACCGGCTGTGCGTCCTGCTGACCCAGCAAGCCGCAGCCCGTGGTGGTCACCGTGATCAGTGCGGCGGCGGTGAGGGCACCGATGATCCTTGGTCGCTGTGCATGCCACATGGCGCCTACCGTACGGCGCCTGTCAACTCATCTGATTGACCCTCGTGCCAGGGTGTCGAGGCTCATGCCCGGGTTGGTGAGGTTCACGACAGGGCGTCGGCCAACGCCCGCAGCAGGGCGGCCACGCCGGGTGGGCCGTCCACCACCACGTCCGCCCGCTCCGCCACCGCCGTGACCTCGGTCGAGCCGCTCGCCACGGTCAGGCCGGCAATTCCGTTGCGTCGCAACGACTCGACCGCGTCGAAGGCCGGCAAATCGCCAAGATCATCCCCTATGTAGCAGACGGAGCGAGCCTGGCGCTCCTGGGCGTACGCCCGCAAGGTCTGGCCCTTGTCCGCGCCCGGCGGCCGGACCTCGAGGACGAATCGTCCGGGTTCGACCACCAGCCCGTGACGTTGCGCACAGTCGGAGATCGGACCCGTCAGCGTGGCGAGCGCTCCGGCCGGGTCGGCCGCCCGGCGCGTGTGCACGGCCACCGCCACGGCCTTGTCCTCGATCCAGGCGTCGGTGACGCCGTGGGCCTCCAGCAGCGCCGGGAGCTCGGACCGGACCGCCGCCAGGCCGGCCGGCGGGGGCGGGGATGTGACGCCGCTGCGGGCGTCCCACCGCTGCATCCCGTAGTGGCCGAAGACCACGAGGTCGGCCAGGGCCGGTTCCCGGTCGAACTGGCCGTAGTCGACCACCACCTGGGCCGGGCGGCCCGTGATCACCGCCACCGCGCCCAGGCGTTCGGCCACCCGGGCCAGCGCGGAAATGATGCCGGGCAGCGGAGGGGAGTTCGTGGGATCCGGCACGATCGGGGCCAGCACGCCGTCGTAGTCGACCGCGAGCAGGGCCGCCGTCGGGTCGTCCAGGATCGCGGAGAGCCCAGCCTGACCAGCCTCGGTCACGGGCACGGGCAGCCCGTCGCGCGACCCCATCTCACCGCCTGTCCACGACGTCGGCCACAACCACCGTCACATTGTCGGGCGCCCCCGCCTGCAGGGCCGTCCGAACGAGGATCTGGGCGCACCGGGCCGGGTCGGGTTCCATCTCCAGCGCATTGCGGATCGCCTCGTCGCCGACCACGTCGGTCAGGCCGTCGCTGCACAGCAGGTACCGGTCTCCGGCCGTCGCGGTCCGCACCGACGTGCTGGGCTCGTAGGCCAGCCCTTGGACGGCCTGCATCACGACCGAGCGGCGCGGATGCGAGCGCGCGTCCATCTCGGTGATGAGGCCCTCGTCGATCAGCGTCTGGACGTACGTGTCATCCCGGGTGATCTGCTCGAACGTCCCGTTGCGCAGCAGGTAGGCGCGGGAGTCGCCCACATGGAACAGGCCGACCTGGCCGCCGACGAGCAGCAGTGCGGTCACCGTGGTTCCCATCGCCTCGGTCCGCTCGTCGCTGTCGATGAGTTCCCGGATCGTCCGGTTGGCCGCCTCCACCGCATCGGACAACAGGGCCACCGGGTCGGTGGACTCGGTGGTGGTCAGCAGGCGAACGGTCGGGGCCTCCACCGGGGAGGGGTGGGACGCCGCCATGTCCTCCGTCGGCGTGTTCTCGGGAAGCAGCCGGGCGGGGACCGCGTCGGGGTCCAGCAGGCACAGCTGGCGGACCACCACGGCACTGGCCTGCTCGCCCGCCGGCATGCCACCGATGCCGTCGGCCACGACCGCCAGGCGCGGGCCGGCGGCCGCCGAGTCCTCATTGTTCGCGCGGCCGTGCCCGATGTCGGTGTAGGCCGCCGTCCGTAGCACGAGGCTCATCGGTGCAGCCTGCCAGGAAACCGGGTGGGACGCAGCGGTGGGCGGGATGGGGAGGCCCAGTCGCGTGTCAGCACGAAGCTCCTCGTCTGTTCCGTGCGGTCGTATGTTCCGTGCGGTGTCGTCTGTTCGTCCGGTGTCGTCTGCTCCGTACGGTGTTGTCTCCTCCGTACGGTGTCCGTTCCGTCCGATTCAGTAGTCTGACGGCCCTACCCGGGTTCGTCCGGATACCGGTAGGGACGAGCGTACAACGGCCGTGAGCCGTGTCGATGTGGGCGGGCCGTCCACGTTACGTCGGCCCGTCCGGTCGGGACCGCCCGGGGTGGGCGGCCCCGACCAGACCAGGCCGGCAACCGGGATGATTCAACGACCGGAACGACGGTCAGTAGCGGCCGGGCTCGAAGCGGCGCAGGACGAGCCGGGTCAGGCCGAGCAGCGCCACGATCTGGACCAGCATGATCCCGACCGGGATCCACCAGTTCTCCTGGCGGTGCATCCAGATCGGGTCGAAGATCTCCGACGGCAGGTAGCGGACGTCCACGCTGGCCGCCGCAGCCGCCATGCCCCAGCGGGCCGGGTCGAGATACGCCGCGTACTCCAGGGCCGGGGTGCCGTGCACCGCGAAGAGACAGCCGGAGAGCACCAGCTGGAACATCACACTGATCACGAGGATCGGCGTGGTCTGCTCGGTGGTGCGGACCAGGGCGCTGGCGAGCAGCCCGAACGCGGTGGAGGCGACGGCGACCAGCCAGACCGCGATGATGATGTCGGCCATTGGCATGGCCAGGATCAGCGGCTCCACCGGCCGGGGCAGGCCCCACATGGACAGGTAGATGAAGATCACGACCTGGATGAAGTCGATGATCACGAAGATCGTGACCTTCGAGGCGAGGTAGGCCGTGGGGGACAGGCCGATGGCCCGCTCACGCCGGTAGATCGAACCCTCGTTGACGATCTCGCGGATGGCGATGGCCACCCCCATGAACGCCGCCCCGACGATGAAGACCGCGAGCCGACGCTGGGCCTCCAGGTTGTACCCGGCCTGGTCCTCGCCCAGACCGTTGCTGCCCGGGATGGCCTTGGAGAGCAGAGCCAGGACGATCGGCAGGCCCAGCAGGAAGAGGGCGTACCCGCGGTCGGCGAAGATCACGCGCACCATCCGCCAGCACAGCGTCATGTACTGCCGGAACGGTGCCACCGGGTGCAGGGTCTGCTGGACGACCGACGCGTCCTGGACCGCCTTGAGCGGTCCCTCCTTCGGCGGTGGCGGCAGGGCGTCCCGGAACACAACGGCCGCCACCCGGTCCAGGCCCCGCTCGATGCGGGCCCGCGCACCGGAGCTCTTGGTCGCCACCTTCTTGTCCGCGGCCTTCTTGCTCGTGGCCGGCTTCCCGGTGGTCGCCTTCCCGGCGTCCGCCGTCGCCGGAGCCGACGAGGCGGTGGTTGCCGGGGTCGGGGAGCCCGCGGCGGGTGGCGCCGCGTGGGTCGCCGGTACGGCCGCGGCCATCTCCGGGGTGAGCGGCATGTCGGCCGTGGCCGGCTCCGGCTCCATGAGCGACGCCGGCACCGTCAGCTCGGAACCCGGCCCGCCAAGGGCCGTCGCCCCGGGCTGGGCCGTCGCTTCGGAGGCGACCGGGGTGGCTACCGGGTCGACCGGGGGCGGGGCCGCCTCGAGCGGAGCGTCCTCGGCCGGCGTGGCCTGAGCCGGGATGGCGGGGGCCGTCACCGCGGCCGTGGCCGCCGCCTCCGTCGCGGCGAGCTTGGCCGCCATGGCCGACAGGGAGCCCGTCCGGCTGGGCGGCGGGCTGGCCGGGGCGGGCTGTTGGGCCCGGACGGTCGGCAGCGGCGAGAAGGTCGGGTCGAGGTCGGACAGTTCCAGGTTGCCCAGGAGCTTGCGCTGGCTCTCCGCCAACAGCTCGGCCCCTGGCTCGCCGATGTACCGGCGGTAGAGCTCGGAGCCGCGGAACTTCTGGGCCCAGTACGCCGCCTCGTTGGTGACCTTGTCGAAGACGTCGGCGTAGTCGCTGGCCTCGAAGAACGGCAGCAGCTCGTTCGGCGGGCCGAAGTAGCCCATCCGGCCGCCCAGGCACATGACGAGCACGTAGTCACAGATGTCCAGATGCAGGACGCTGTGGGTGACCACCACGATCGTCCGGCCCCGGTCGGCGAGCAGGCGCAGCTCCCGCATGACCTCCTTGTCCAGCGCCGGGTCCAGGCCGGAGGTCGGCTCGTCCAGGGCGAGCAGGGACGGCTCGGTCAGCAGCTCCAGGGCCACGGAGGTCCGCTTGCGCTGGCCACCGGAGAGCTTGTCGACGCGGTGCTTGGTGCGGTGGCTCAGGCCCAGCAGGTCGATCACTTCGTTGACGCGGGTCCACCGCTCCTTGCGGGAGACGTCGGAGGCGAACCGCAGCGCCGCGGCGAAGCGCAGGGCCGTCCGCACGGTGAGCTGGTGGTGCAGGACGTCGTCCTGCGGCACCATGCCGATCCGGTAGCGCAGCTCCGAGTAGTGCTCGTAGAGGTCCTTGCCGTCGTAGAGGATGTTGCCCATCGCGGGCTTGCGGAAGCCGGTGAGGCTGCGCAGCAGGGTCGACTTGCCGCAGCCGCTGGGCCCGATGACGGCGAGCAGGGTGCCGTGGCGAAGCACGAAGCTCACGTCGTCGAGCAGCGTCGCCCCCTTGACCCGGACGGTCAGGTCATCGGCGATCACCGATGTCGGTCCGGAGTCGTCGTGCTGGTAGACGGCGCGACCGTCCCAGAGGAACTCGTGACGACCGATGGTGAAGACGTCGCCCGGCGACAGCGTGGCGCGGGGAACCCGGCGGCCGTTGTAGTGCAGGCCGTTGGTGCTGTTGAGGTCGACCAGCACGACACCAGAACCCTTACGCCGGATCTCGGCGTGCTTGCCGGAGACCCACAGGTCGCGCAGGACGATGTCGTTGTCCTCGTCGCGCCCGATACGGATCACGCTGGCGCCGTCGAGGGTGGCGACCGGGGTGGCCGGGGTGGGAGGTGTCTCGTCGTTAACCACGGTGCCCATCATGCCGGCCCTGTCGAGTCGGCGTCTGCCGGCCCGATCGGCTGATCGTCGGCCGTCCCTTCGGCCGACGGTGGATGGGTCGGTCGGTCGTCCGGGGCGGCCTGGCCGGGAATCGATTGACCGGGAATCGAGATCGCCCACGGCGCCAGCAGACCGTACGTGGTTGCGGGGCCGACGTCCGAGTCCGCCTTGCTCTCGGCCAGCAACCGCGACAGCCCGACCCGAGTGGCGACCACGATGATCCGGTCGGCTGCCTGCAGGGGACGGTCGTCGCTGGGCCGCCAGTGGACCTGGTCGGCGGTGCGGACGGCCAGCAGCCGCGATTCGTACGGCCGGTTGGCGAAAGCGACCGTCCTGTGCTCCAGCAGCGACCGCTCTCCGATCGGCACCTCGGCGAGCAGCAGGACGCGGCGGCGTACCGGAATCGGGGCCAGGACGGCCCGTCCGATCATCGCGGCCGCGAAGGCCGGGGCGGCCAGGTACGAGACGCTGCGCGAGACGTGGATGTTGAACGCGCGCCGGACCCGGTCGGCGAACTCGGAGTCGAACAGTCGCAGCACGACCCGCAGGTCCGGCCGGGCCGCGCGGCCGAGCAGCGCGATCTCGAGGTTGGTCACGTCGTCGGTGGAGGCGATGATCAGGGTGCGCGCGGTCGCGATCGAGGCTCGGTCGAGGGTCTCCGGCCGACTCGCATCGCCCACGATCACCGGCACCTTCAGGTCGCGGGCAACCTGGACGCCCGGCCGGGCTGCGTCCCGCTCGACCGCCACCACCTCGATGCCCTGGTCGTGCAGGGCCCGCACGATGCGAACGCCGAGGTCACCCAGCCCCACCACGACGGCGTGGTCGGCGACCGGGTCGTACAGGCCACCCGCCTCGCGCTGGAGGCGCAGCTTCACCAGGGCGTCGACGATGGTCGCCGTGACCGCCGGAATGAGGGCGAGGCTCACGATCGTCAGCGCCACGACGGCGATCCGGGCCACGCCCGTGACCCCCTCCTCGGGGTCGCCCGACAACGCGGTGATGAGGGCGCCGTAGGCCGCGTCGGTGATGTCGAGGCCGGGCTGGGTGAGGTACAGCGCCGCGGTGCCGAGGGCGTACAGCATCAGGAAGACGGCGACGATCGCCAGCATCCGCCGGCCGAAGAACAGGGAGAGCGCCAGGCTGGCCGGCGAGGTCCGGGGCGGGCGCGGCGGCGGGGCCGGCTGGGACCGGGCGAGCACCAGGTCGGCCCGTACGTCGGCGTCGGGCGGCAGGACCTCCGGCACCGTGCCCCGGGGCCCCATCACGGCGAGCCCGGCCAGGACGTCCTCGGGTCGGGTCCGCTCGCGCAGGACGCCGACCACCGTACGGTCGCCGACCTCGATGGGTGGGGTGACCGCCGTGCCGATCGCGGCCGCCACGAAGGCCGGGGCGGCGATGGCCGAGGCGGACAGCGCCGTGCAGTTGTGCAGCAGGCCGCTGATCCGCTCACCCAGGCTCTGCTTGGCCATCCGGAGCACGATGCGCAGGTCCGGGTTGATCTCCTGGGCGAGCAGCGCGGCCTCGATGTTGGCCGCGTCGTCCTGGTCGACCAGCGCCAGTGCCTCGGCTTCGTCGATCCGGGCCGCCGCGAACGCCGCCCGGTCGAGATGCTCGGTCGTGACCACCTCGACCCCCGCCAGCTCCCGGATGAGCCGCCCCCACCGGTTCGGCCCCGGGCGGATCACCGCCACGACCGAGCGGTCGTACTGGGTGAGCAGCATCTCGATCAGCCGGAGCGCCAGCGGGTTGTCGCCCCAGACGACGAACGGCGCCGACGAAGGCAGCGCCGGGGTGCCGGAGTCGGCGGGCGAGGATTCGGTCACCTCGTGAGCGTATCGATGTGGGCAATTAGTTCACGTTCTTCGCCGGTGCCCACACGTCATCTATTAGGGAGCGGGCCCCGCCGGACTTGTTCGGGCGCGGGCCGGGCCGGCGAGCCGACTGCGGCGTCACGGGACCGACGCCCTATGCCATGGGCGAGGGGGTTCTGTCAAGGGTCCGTGGTCCGGTGTGGGATGGGTCCGATGGCCCTACCCCGAGCCCCAACTGTCACCCATGTGGGGCTATCCTGCGGACCGAGGCTCGCTGAAGATCATGGGCCAGTGCCAACCCCTGGGAGGGCTCGCGTGACCACCCTTGCCCCCAAGCCGATCGTCACCCGACCGTATCCGGTGCGCCAAGCGGTCCGGGGCTCGGCGATCGCACGGCTGCTGCGCACCACGGACGCGAAGCAGATCGGGATCATGTACATGGTCACCTCCTTCGCGTTCTTCCTCATCGGTGGCTTCCTGGCCCTGCTCATGCGGGCGGAGCTGATGCAGCCGGGCACCGACTTCCTGTCGGCCGAGCAGTTCAACCAGCTCTTCACGATGCACGGCACGATCATGCTGCTGTTCTTCGCGACGCCGATCGTCTTCGCGTTCGCGAACTACATCGTGCCGTTGCAGATCGGGGCGCCGGACGTGGCGTTCCCGCGGCTGAACTCGTTCGCGTACTGGCTGTACCTGTTCGGGGCGAGCCTCACGACCGCCGGCTTCCTGACTCCTGACGGGGCGGCCGACTTCGGGTGGTTCGCGTACCAGCCGCTCTCCAACGCCACCCACTCGCCCGGCGCGGGCGGCGACATGTGGGTGGTCGGCCTGGTGATCTCGGGTCTGGGCACCATCCTGGGTGCGGTCAACATGATCACGACGATCCTCACGCTGCGCGCGCCCGGCATGACGATGTGGCGGATGCCGATCTTCACCTGGAACATCCTGATCACGTCGCTGCTCGTGATCATGGTGTTCCCGATCCTGGCCGCCGCCCTGCTCGCGGTCCTCTCCGACCGGCACCTCGGCTCGCACGTGTACGACTCGGCAACCAACGGTCCGCTGCTGTACCAGCACCTGTTCTGGTTCTTCGGCCACCCCGAGGTGTACATCATCGCCCTGCCGTTCTTCGGCATCATCAGCGAGATCATTCCGGTGTTCAGCCGCAAGCCGCTCTTCGGCTACAAGGGCCTGGTGCTGGCGACCCTGGGCATCGCGGCGCTGTCGATGAGCGTGTGGGCGCACCACATGTTCGCCACCGGCCAGGTGCTGCTGCCGTTCTTCTCGTTCCTGTCGTTCCTCATCGCCGTGCCGACCGGCATCAAGTTCTTCAACTGGATCGGCACGATGTGGCGGGGGTCGATCACGTTCGAGACGCCGATGCTCTTCTCCATCGGCTTCCTCGTGACGTTCCTGCTCGGCGGTCTCTCCGGCGTGCTGCTCGCCTCGCCACCGCTGGACTTCCACGTGTCCGACTCGTACTTCGTGGTGGCCCACTTCCACTACGTGCTGTTCGGCACGATCGTCTTCGCGGTCTACGCGGGCATCTACTACTGGTTCCCGAAGATGACCGGCCGCATGCTCAACGAGCGCTGGGGCAAGATCCACTTCTGGCTGACCATCATCGGCTTCAACGTGACGTTCCTCGTCCAGCACTGGCTGGGCAACGCGGGCATGCCGCGGCGCTACTACGACTACCTGGAGAGCGACGGCTGGACGACGCTGAACATGATCTCCACCGTCGGGGCGTTCATCATCGGCATCTCGACGCTGCCCTTCCTGTACAACGTCTGGAAGTCGTACAAGGCCGGGCCGATCGTGACCGTCGACGACCCGTGGGGCTACGGCAACTCGCTCGAGTGGGCCACGTCCTGCCCGCCGCCGCTGCGCAACTTCGACCGGATCCCGCGGATCCGTTCGGAGCGGCCGGCCTTCGACGCGAGGTTCCCGCACCTGGCGGTCGACTCCTCGGTGCCGCACCGCGCGGTCCCGGCCCAGCGGGGCGGCCACTGATCGCGCCAAACCCCTGGTACGCCACCAAAACGTTGAACCGGGCGCCCTTCGGGGCGCCCGGTCGGCTTTCCGGTCCGGCTCGTGCTCTGGGTGGTCGGGTTGCGCCCGGCTCAGGTCACGTAGGGCTCGCCCACCAGGTGCACGCCGGCCGCCCGCATCTCGGCGATCGCGGCGTCGGTGGTCGACTTGGCCACGCCAGCGGTGAGGTCGAGCAGTACGGTCGTGGTGAAGCCCGCCCGCACGGCGTCGAGGGCGGTGGCGCGGACACAGTGGTCCGTGGCGATCCCCACGATGTCCACATCGGACACGCCTCGCGCGCGCAGCCAGTCGGCCAGGGGCACGCCGTCGGCGTGGCCCTCGAACCCGGAGTAGGCGGCCTGACGCTCGCCCTTGAGGAAGACCGCCTCGATGCGGTTGGTGTCCAGGGCCGGATGGAACTCGGCGCCGGGCGTGCCGGCGACGCAGTGCGGCGGCCAGGTGTCGATGAAGTCGGGCTCGTCGGCGAAGTGGTTACCGGGCTCGATGTGGTGGTCCTGGGTGGCGACGATGTGGTCCCACCGCTCGCGCTCGGGGGCGCCCTCCCCGCCGCCGTCCGGGGCCGCGAGCAGAGCGGAGATCTTCTCCGCGACCGTGGCCCCACCGGCGACGGGAAGCGATCCGCCCTCGCAGAAATCGTTCTGGACGTCGACGATCAGCAGTGCTCGTGCCATGGCTACCCCCGGATCTTCAAACGGCGCTGTCGGACGGTGGTCTCATGTGGACGGTCAGGGCCGGTTCGCCGGCGGAGAGCTTGAGCCCTTCCCACGGGATCGAGATGAGGCAGGCCCGGGCGTGCTCGCGGGACTGCTCGAGGGTGGGCAGGTCGTCCACGGGCTCGCCGCCGCGCAGGAACGGGCGCTGCAGCAGACGGTCGTGCGGCTGTGGGGGCGGCGTGCCCTGGGACACCACGATCTCCTCGATGGCGGTGCCGCTCGGCTTGTGGCGGCGTACCGCGGTCTTGCGCCCGCCGATCGTCGTCTTGTGCTCCGACCGCTTGGCCACGGGCTTGCCGTCCACCTCGACGAGCTTGTAGACCAGGCCCGCGGTCGGCGCGCCGGAACCGGTGACCACCGCCGTGCCCGCCCCGTAGGCGTCGACCGGCTCGGCCGCCAGCGCCGCGATCGCGTATTCGTCCAGGTCGCCGGAGACCACGATCCGGGTCTCGGGCGCGCCGAGCTCGTCCAGCAGGCGCCGGGCCTGGGCCGCGAGCACCGAGAGGTCGCCGGAATCGAGCCGAATCGCGCCGAGGCCGGGGCCGGCCACCGCGATGGCGTTCCGGATGCCCTGGCTGATGTCGTACGTGTCGACCAGCAGGGTCGTCTGCCGGCCCAACGTCGCCACCTGGGCGGCGAACGCGGCCGGCTCGTCGTCGTGCAGCAGCGTGAACGCGTGGGCCGCCGTGCCGGCCGTGGGTATGCCGTACCGCCGCCCCGCCTCCAGGTTGGAGGTGGCGGAGAACCCCGCGATGTAGGCGGCCCGGGCCGCGGCCACGGCCGCCTGTTCGTTCGTCCGGCGCGACCCCATCTCGATCAGACGCCTACCCCGGGCCGCGGTGACCATGCGGGCGGCGGCCGCCGCGACGGCGCTGTCGTAGTTGAGCACCGACAGCACCAGGGTCTCCAGCACCACACAGTCGGCGAAGGAGCCCGACACGGTGAGGATCGGCGAGCCGGGGAAGTAGATCTCCCCCTCGGCGTATCCGTCGATGTCGCCACGGAAGCGGTAGTTGGCCAGCCAGCGGGCGGTGTCGGTGTCCACCACGCCCGTGCGCACGAGGTAGTCGAGCTGGTCGTCGTCGAACCGGAACGCGCTGATCGCCTCGATCAGGCGCCCGGTGCCGGCGACCATGCCGTACCGGCGCCCCGGCGGCAGGCGGCGGGCGAAGACCTCGAAGACACACTGCCGCTCCGCGGTCCCGTTGCGCAGCGCCGCGGCCAGCATCGTCAGCTCGTAGTGGTCGGTGAGCAACGCCGGGCGACCGGGGTCCGGGGCGGGACGGCCGCGGTCGGCCGCCGGGTGGGTGAAATCGGTACCCGGGTCCGGGTTGAGGTGGGCGGGGTCAGTCATCGGGTCGAGCGTACGACCCGGCCGGAGGAGCGTCTCGTCACGTGGGCGTGGGCGGGCGGGCCTGCGCCGGTGGACGCGGGCGCGTACCCTGCATGCCGGCCGACCTGCGTGGGGCCGCCCGGCCCCAAGGCCGCCCCGGTATCGCCGTGCGGTCGCGGGGCCGCCCGGCCCCAAGGCCGCCCCGGTATCGCCGTGCGCCGACGACGCCGCCTGTGGTCGCAGTTGCGGGAACGCTCCGCATCCGAGCGAAAGGACACGTCAAATGACCGTGACCTCGGTGGTACGCCCGCTGCCGGGTCCTGGGCTGGTGGCCCGCTCCGGCGACCTGCTGCTCGTGTGCTCCGAGGGGACCGACGCCACCCGGGCGGAGGTGGAGCAGCTGCTCAACCTGATTCCCGAGGTGGCCGCCGCCGGGGGCGACGGCACCGTCCTGGTCCGGCGCGTGGCCGCGCTGCTCGCGGCCGACCTGGACGGCCTGTTTCCCGACTGCGCCGTGTGCGGACCGGCCCCCGACGGGCGGTTGGCCGTCCTGGTCTACGGTGCGGCGACCGCCCGTGTGGTCGGCCGCGACGGCGAGGTCCGCCTCTCCGCGGTTGACGTGGTCGCCTCGGTCAACCGCCTCGTCCCGGGGCCGATCACCGCCATACGCCTGGAGCTTCCCGGAGCCGGCCAGCCCAGCCGCTTCGCCCGGTTGGAGGGGGGAGTGGTGAGCGCGGCCGGGTTCGTGGCCGGGGAGGAGACGTCGGGCGGCACTGTCTCGGCGGTCCCCGCCCAGCCGGGTCCCGCGACCGAGGCGGCCCGGTTCGAGCCGTCGGCGCCGGCGATCCCACCGCCGTCCGCATCGCCCGAGACCGTGACGCCTGCGCCGATCGTGACGCCGGCCCCACCGGCGGAGGAGCCGGCGCCGGCCAGCCCCGTGGCGCCGGCCATGAGCGAGCCGCCGGCCATCGTGGTCCCGGCCGCCCCGGAGCCGGAACCCGCGGCGGCGGAACCGGAGCCCGTGTTCTCGGGGCCCGACCCGTCGGGGGCCGTCGTCCCGGGCTCGGTCGGTTCCGGGCTCACCGTTCCCGAGCCGGCTGGGTCGGAGCCGGCCGCGTCTGAGCCAGCCGCGTCTGAGCCGGTCGTTGCTGAGCCCGTAGTTCCAGAGCCAGCCGCGTCCGAGCCCGTGGCTTCTGAGCCCGTGGTTCCCGAGCCCATGGTTCCCGAGCCCATGGTTCCCGAGCCCGTGGTTCCGGAACCCGTGGTCGAGGCGTCCGCGCCCGGGTCCGAACCCGCGCTCGCCGAGCCGGCGCCCTCCGAGCCGAGTGGCTGGACGCCCCCGGAGCCGTCGTCCCAGGAGCCGGCGACGCCCGAGTCCGACGGCGACGCCCCGCCGTCCTGGGCGGGCCCGTCGGTGGTCAACGCCGCGATCGTTCCCAGTGACGCCCCACCGCCGCCCGCGCCGAGCGTCTCGGCCCCGCCGCTGCCCACGCGCGAACCGCTCGCCACCGCGCCCATCGCCCTGGGCCCCCGCCCGACCGTGCTCGGGCTCGCGTGCTCGCAGGGCCACCTCAACGACCCGAGCCTGACCACCTGCGTCGTCTGCGGGGCCGGGCTGGTCACCCAGCCGCCGGCTCTGCGCGAGGGGCCACGCCCGCCGCTCGGGGTGATCACGATGGACGACGGGACCCAGTACCTGCTCGACACCGGGTACGTGCTCGGCCGCGAGCCACAGCACGACCCCGAGGTGGTCGCGGGTGGGGCCAAGCCCTTGAAGATCATCGACGTCGAGGGGGTCGTCTCCCGCCGGCACCTGCGCGTGGCCCTGGTCGGCTGGGACATCCAGATCATCGACCTGGGCTCGTCGAACGGGACGTACGTGCAGTACCCCGACGATCCGCAGCTGCACCGGCTCGAGCCGCACCACGCGATCGTGGTGAAGGCCGGCACCACGGTGACCATGGGTCGCCGGACGTTCCGTATCGACCCGGTCCCGCCCGAGCAGCGGATCTAGCCGGGTTCCGTCTCGCCCCGCGACGACGCGCCGGTGAGGGTGTGCCCGGCGGCCCGGGTCGGTGGCACGATGGGTGACGTGGCCGACACGCAGACTCTGCCCACCCCGACGAGGGACGTCGCCGAGGTGCCCGACAGTGACCGCGTCTGGGTCACCATCGTGTGGAACGACCCGGTGAATCTCATGTCCTACGTGACGTGGGTGTTCCAGAAGCTCTTCGGCTACAGCCGGGAGAAGGCCGAGAAGCTGATGCTCGACGTGCACTACAAGGGGAAGGCGGTCGTCTCCTCGGGCGCCCGCGAGCGCATGGAGTACGACGCCGCCCGGCTGCACGGGTACGGGCTGTGGGCCACGGTCGACCAGCAATGAACGTGGTGTCAGTTCGGTCGGTCATCGGGTCCCCGCGGTGCCGCCCTCGCCGGGCGCCGCGGCGTCGTTACCTGAGCGGGTCGTGATGATGTTCCGTCGGGCCGGGGACGAGTGCGTCGCCCGGTTCACCCCCCAGGACGCGCAGATCCTGCGCCAGAGCATGGCCTCGCTCGCGGCGCTGCTCGCCGACGACCCCGACCGCAACGACCCGGCGGTGGAGCGGCTGTTCCCCGACGTCTATCCCGACGATCCCGTCCAGCAGGCGGAGTTCCGGCGCCTGACCGAGGGGGAGCTGCGCGCGGCCAAGCTGAACCAGGCCCGGGGCGTGCTGGTCGACCTGGTGGAGGCCGGGCCCGAGATCCGGCTGTCCGCGGAGCGGGCCGAGCTGTGGCTGCGGGCGCTCACCGACGTCCGGCTGGCCCTCGGCATCCGGCTCGGGGTCACCGACGACACCGACATCGAGGCGGAGATCGATGCCGCCGTCGGGCGCGACCCGGAATCCCCGCGCGTCATGCAGCTGACCGTCTACCTGTACCTGACGTATCTGCAGGAGTCGCTGGTGGGCGCGCTGACGGCGGAGGAGTGACCGTACGGTCGGCCGGACGTCGGTGGCTCGGGCCGTCCGTCGGCGGCCTCGGCCCGTTCGCCCCTCCAAGATCTGTGACCAGCCTGAGTCAGGGGTGATTCAGGGTACATATGGGGGATAACCGGATGCCCTCCAGCCACCGGGACGCACTACGGTGAGCGGGTGACTTCGATACAAACGCGTGCACCGTCCGGCGCTTCGCTGATCGCCACGCAGGGGCTGACCAAGCGCTACGCCAACGGGGTGACCGCGCTGGCGGACCTCACGCTCACCGTCACGCCCGGCATCGTCGGTCTGGTGGGCGCCAACGGCGCGGGCAAGTCGACGTTGATCAAGATCCTGTTGGGCCTGCTGTCGCCGACCGCGGGCCGGGTGAGTGTGCTGGGGCTCGACCCCGGTACGCAGGGCGAGGAGGTCCGGGCCCGGGTCGGCTACATGCCCGAGAACGACTGCCTGCCGCCCGACATCTCCGCCGCCGAGTTCGTGACCCACATGGCCCGCATGAGCGGCCTGCCCAAGACCGCGGCCCGGGAGCGCGCCTCCGAGGCGCTGCGCCACGTCGGCCTCTACGAGGAGCGGTACCGGCAGATCGGCGGTTACTCCACCGGCATGAAGCAGCGCGTCAAGCTCGCGCAGGCGCTCGTGCACGACCCCGACCTGCTGCTGCTCGACGAGCCCACCAACGGCCTGGACCCGGCCGGTCGGGACGCCATGCTCACGCTCATCCAGCGCATCGGCACCGACTTCGGCATCTCGGTGGTGGTCTGCTCCCACCTGCTCGGCGAGGTCGAGCGGATCTGCGACTCCCTCATCGCGATCGACGGGGGCCGGCTGCTGCGGGCCGACCGCATCGAGAACATGACCTCGTCCCGCGACGTGCTCGTGGTCGAGGTCGCCGAGGGCATCGACCAGCTGGAGCAACGGCTCGTGGCCCTCGGGCTGACCGTCACCAAGGACGGCCGGGCGCTGCAGGTGCCGCTGTCCACCGAAGCGACGTACGACCAGATCCTTGGCGCGGTCGCCGAACTCGACCTGCCGCTGCACTCGCTCGACCAGCGCCGCCACCGCGTCGCCGAGCTCTTCGCCAACGGCCCGGCCGCGACGACCAGCCTTCGGGAGGGTGCGCATGTCTAGTCCCGTGACCACGGCCAGGTCCCAGTCGGGGCCGGGCGGCGTTATCCACGACATCGGCTATCAGCGGTACAACGGGCCGCGCCTGGGGCGGGCGTACGCGTCCCGGTCGCTGTTCGTGCACAGCCTGCGGACGGCGTACGGCCTGGGGCGCAGCGGGCCCGCCAAGATCTTCCCCTGGGGCATCCTCGGCCTGCTCGTCTCGATCGCCGCGATCCTCGTGGCCATCCAGTCGCAGCTGCCGCCCGGGGTGACCGACCGCGTCTTCACATACTGGCAGTTCCCCACGCAGACGAACATCCTCGTGCTGCTCTTCTGCGCGGTGGCCGCGCCCGAGATCGTCTCGCGCGACCTGCGCGGCGGGGTGCTGCCGCTGTACTTCTCCCGCCCGCTGTCCCGGACCGACTACCCGCTGGCGAAGTTCGTCGCCCTGGTCACGGCGGTGTTCGTGCTGCTGCTCATTCCGCTGCTGACGCTGTTCCTCGGATCGGCGTTCTCCCAGGAGAGCATGGGGGCGGTCGCGGACGAGTTCGGCCTGTTCCTCCAGGGTCTCGTGGTCGCCGCGCTCACGGCGCTGCTGTTCTCGTCGATCGCCCTGCTGATCGCGTCGCTTTCGGGCCGGCGCGCGGTCGCGGCCGCGTTGATCGTGGGGCTGTTCATCCTGACCACGCCCGTTCTCGGCGTCGTGCAGGCCCTCGCCTGGGCCAACAACGTCGACGGCGAGCTGACCGGGACCGCGCTGCAGCTGTTCCAACTGTCCTTCCTGGTCAGTCCGTTCACCATCGTCGAGGGGATCGGCGGCTGGCTGTTCGACGCGGACGAGCCGCTGGTCGGACCGTACGGTCCGCTCTACCTGGTCGTGACGTTCGCCGTCATCGCGATCTGCCTGCTGTTGACCTTCGTGCGATACCGGAAGGTGGCTCGATGAGCACGCTGACTGTGCCGGCCGGCTCGGCCGGCGGGAGCCTCGGAACCGCGGCGTCGTCCGCCTCCGGCGCCCCGGGTACCGGCAGCCTCGTCGAGCTGCGGGGCGTCTCCAAGTGGTACGGCAACGTGGTGGCGGTCAACGACATCACGATGAGCCTGGGACCCGGCGTCACCGGCCTGCTCGGCCCCAACGGCGCGGGCAAGACCACCGTGCTGCACATGATGGCCGGCTTCCTGCCGCCGTCGCGGGGTGAGGTGCTGGTCGGTGGCGAGCCGGCCTGGCGCAACCCGTCCGTCTACAGTCGACTCGGCATCGTGGTGGAGCGCGAGGCCGTCCACAGTTTCCTCAGCGGCTGGGACTTCGTCCTGGCCAGCGCCAAGCTGCACCGCCTGCGCAACCCGGAGGCGGCGGCCCGCCGGGCCATCGAGCTGGTCGACATGGTCGAGCCCATGCATCGACGGATGGGCACCTATTCCAAGGGCATGCGGCAGCGGATGCGGGTGGCGGCCGCGCTGGTCCACGACCCGGCCGTGCTTCTGCTGGACGAGCCGTTCAACGGCATGGACCCGCGGCAGCGGCTGCACATGATGGAGCTGCTGCACACCATGGGCGACTCGGGCCGGACCGTGCTGTTCAGCTCGCACATCCTGGAGGAGGTCGAGCAGATCTCGGGCACCGTCCAGGTCATCGTGGCGGGGCGGCTGGCCGCCTCGGGTGACTTCCGGACGATCCGGCGGCTCATGACCCATCGGCCGCACGTGTTCACGATCCGCTCGAGCGACGACCGCCGCCTCGCGGTGGCGCTCATGGGGCGGGCCTCGGTGGCCGGAATCGACATCGATCCCAAGGGCGGCCTCACCGTCCGGGCCAGCGACTACGGCACCTTCACCCGGGAGCTGCCGAAGATCGCCCTGGCCGAGCGGATCCGGGTGCAGCGGCTGGTGCCGGCCGACGAGTCCCTGGAAAGCGTCTTCTCCTACCTGGTGGGTGCCTGATGACCACGCTGACGCCTCTGTCCACCCCGACCGCGCGGCTGCAGGGACGACTCGCCCTGTTCAACCCGACGATCGCCCGGATCACCACCCGGGCGCTCTTCGGCCGGCTGCGCTTCCTGCTGCTGCTCCCGTTGCCGCTGATCGTGGTCGGTCTGGCCCTGCTCACCAACGCGGTCGGCGTCCCGGCCGAGGACTGGCTGTCCGCGGTCGTCCTCGGTCTCGGCCTCACCGTGGTGCTCCCGGTGCTGGCCCTCATCATCGGCAACGGCGTGCTCGGCACGGAGATCGACGACGGTACGCTCGCCCACGTCCTCGCCAAGCCACTGCCCCGGCGGGAGATCGTGCTCTCGAAGCTCGCCGTGGCGGTGGGGGTCACCGCCGTGACCACGGGCGTGCCGCTCGCGCTGACCGGGCTCATCGCCGGGTCGGGCTCGCTCGCCCTCGGCCTGGCCGCCGGCAGCCTGGTCGGGGCACTGGCGTACTGCTCGTTGTTCGCGGCGCTGAGCCTGCTCACCCGCCGCCCGGTGCTGGTGGGGCTCGCCTACATCCTCATCTGGGAGAGCCTGCTGCAGAACATCCTCGACGGCACCCGGGTCCTGTCGGTCTACCAGTACGTGCTGACGGTCGTCGACCGGGTGTCCGGCTCGCCACTGGTCTCGTCGAACCTGTCGCTGGCCGTCTCGCTGTCGATGGCGTTCATCTTCACCGCGGGGTTCACCCTGCTCGCGATCGACCGGCTGCGGTCGTTCTCGGTGGTCGGGGAGACGAGCTGACCCGTGGGGTCCGGGGCCGCGGCGCGGGGCCGGCCCCGGGCCCACCCGATCGGCGACGCGCGGGGGAGGGGTCCGTCGGCGGTGTCGGCGGCCCACATAGGGTGGGGGCATGGCCCGACCCGATGGACGCGCACCCGACCAGTTGCGCCCGGTCACGATCACCCGTAACTGGGGCATCCACCCCGAAGGTTCGGTGATGGTCGAGTTTGGACAGACCCGGGTGCTCTGCACCGCCAGCGTGATCGACAGCGTGCCGCGCTGGCGTAAGGGGTCGGGGCTGGGCTGGGTCACCAGCGAGTACGCGATGCTGCCCCGGGCCACGACCACCCGGTCGGACCGGGAGTCGGTGAAGGGGCGCATCGGGGGTCGCACGCATGAGATCTCCCGCCTGATCGGCCGTAGTCTGCGCGCCACGATCGACCTGAAGGCGATCGGCGAGAACTCCATCGTCATCGACTGCGACGTGCTGCAGGCCGACGGCGGCACCCGGACCGCCTCCATCACCGGGGCGTACGTCGCCCTGTACGACGCGGTGGCCTGGATGGCCCGGCAGCAGATGCTCGTCGGCTCGCTGGAGGATGCCCTCTACCGTTCGGTATCGGCGGTGAGCGTGGGCATCATCGACGGCGAGCCGCGCCTGGACCTGTGCTACGAGGAGGACGTGGCCGCCGAGGTGGACATGAACATCGTCTGCACGGGCACGGGCGAGTTCGTCGAGGTGCAGGGCACCGGCGAGTCCGGGGTATTCACCCGGTCCCAGCTCGACGCCCTGCTCGACCTGGGCGTGGCCGGCTGCGCTCAGCTCGCCGCCCTGCAGTCCCAGGTGCTGGCCACGCCACCCTCTCCGACCAAGGCGGCGGGATCCGCATGAGCACCCGGCTGCTGCTCGCCACCCGCAACACCAAGAAGCTCGCCGAGCTGCAGCGGATCCTCGACGCCGCCCTGGGCGCCGGGAGCGTGAAGCTGGTCGGCCTGGTCGACGTGCCACGCTACGACGAGGTGCCCGAGACCGGTCTGACCTTTGTGGACAATGCCCTGCTCAAGGCTCGGGCGGGGGCCGCGCACACCGGCCTGCCCACGGTGGCCGACGACTCGGGGCTCGCGGTCGACGTGCTGAACGGGATGCCCGGGGTGTTCAGCGCGCGCTGGTCGGGCCGGCACGGGGACGACACGGCCAACCTGGAGCTGTTGCTGGCGCAGATCTCCGACGTGGACGACGCCCACCGCGGGGCGCGGTTCGTCTGCGCGGCCGCGTTGGTGCTGCCGGATGGGCGGGAGTTCACGGTCACGGGGGAGATGGCCGGCCATCTCATCCGCGAGCCGCGGGGCATTGGCGGGTTCGGCTACGACCCGATCTTCGTGGCCGAGGGCCGTACGGTCACCAATGCCGAGTTGAGCCCGGAGGAGAAGGACGCGATCAGCCACCGGGGCAAGGCGTTCCGGGCCCTGGCCGAGATCATCCGGGACCAGCTGCGGTAGCCGGCGTCGGATCGGTCGGCCGGAGGCCCGTCCGGCCGGTTCTTCGCTCGGGACCGGTTCTTCTGTGCCCGCGGGACGGGTTCGCGGTAGGCCCCGGAGCGGTCAGCGGGTGGTGCAGACGGTGGCCGGCGCGACCTCGCTGACCGAGTACAGCACGCCGATCGTGAAGCAGTAGTTCTCGTTCGCGTCGAGGCCGGTGAAGGTCACCGAATTCTCGATCTGTCCACCCGGGACGGTCTTCACCTCGAGCGGGTCGTTCGTTCCGGCCAGATACGCCACGGCCACGTAGGACTGCGGCCCGCCGTCGGGAGCGGTCCAGGCGAGCGTGACCGACGTACCGAGATCTCGGTCGATGCGTACGTCGGTCGGCGCTCCTTCGGTGCCCGCCGTGATCAGGGTCGGCTCGACGCTGATGCTCGGCGACGCCTCGTTCGTCCCCGCCGTCGATGGATCTTCGGGCGGCGTTCCCCGGCTCAGGAACAGCAGGGCTCCGCTGGTGACGGCGATGACCGCGACGCTGACCAGCACCGCCAGCAGCCCGCCCCGGCGGCCGCCGCTGGGCGCCGTCACGGTGTCCCGGCGTGGACGGGGGTGCGTGCGGGCCGGGCTGGGCGCGGGCCACTCCGGGCGAGCGCTCTCGTCCGGCTGGGGCAGCCAGCCGTCCTGCTCGACCGCGGGCGGCGGGGCGGGCGGAGGTCCGCCGAGCGGGTGGGTCGCGGGGACGGCCGCGCCGGCCGGAACGGGGCGGGGCCGGTAGATCGGACCGTCGTCGCTGCGGTGTTCCGGCGGCGCGGTCGGGACCGGCGGGGCGGATACCGAGGGCGCGGGGGCCGCCGGGGCGGGGATCGTGGTCGCGGGGGCTGCGGGCGCTGGGGCCGGGGGTGGGCTTACGGGTGCGCTGGCCGCCGGGGCCGGCGCAGCGGTGGGGGCCGGGGCGGTGGCGCGCACGGGTGGGGCGGACGCAGCCGGGGCGGATGGCACCGGTGCCGCTGGCGCCGGTACGGGTGGTGCCTCCGGTGTTGGGGTGGCGGGCGCTGGTGGGGCCGCCGGTGTCGCTGGGGCCGGTGGGGCGGCCGGTATGTGCGGCACGGTCGCCTTGCCGACCGACCGGGCGGGCGCCCCGGTGAGCGGCTGACCCGGGGTCGAGGCCGCGTCGGGCTCCGGGGTGTCCGGCACCGGCCACGCCTCGGCCGGCAGGCCCGGTGTGTGGCGGACGGGCTGGTCGTCCGTCGTGGGTGGACGGACGATGACCGGACCGTCGGCCGGCCTGTCGGAGGCGGGGGCCGGGGTGGGCGCGAGGCCGAGCGCTCCCCGCTGCAGCGCCTCGGAGAACTCCAGTGCCGAGCCGTGACGCTGGGACGGCAGCTTCGCCATGGCCTTGCGGAGTTCCGCGACCAGCCATTCCGGCACGTCCTCGCGGGGCATGGGCGGCAACGGTTCGTGCAGTACCCGGTCCCGGAACTGGTAGATGTCCACGTCGGGCCGTTGCGGATCGACGAACGGGGGATGCCCCACGAGCAGGGTCCACATCGTGGAGGCCAGGCTGTACACGTCGGACAGTCCGGACTGGGCCTGGTGCAGCAGCGCCTCGGGCGACGCGTGGTGGGGCGTCATCATCTCGACGGTCAGCGTGCTGGCCAGCTCGTGCGGCGCCCGGGCGATGCCGAAGTCGGTCAGCGCCGGCCCGAACCGGGACCGCAGGATGTTGGACGGCTTGACGTCGCGGTGCACGATGCCGACCTCGTGGGCGGCGTGGAGCGCCTGTCCGATCTTGATGCCGACCTCGATCACGTCCTCGACCGGAAGCGGGCCGCGCTGGCGGAGGATCTGGGCGTACGACCCGCCCTCGCAGTACTCCATCACGATGTATCGACGATCGTCCGAGGTGACCCCGGTGTCGATGATCGAGACGATGTGAGGCTGGCTGGACAAGGCCACGGTGGTGGCCAGCTCGCGATCCACGTTGACCTGATGCGTGCCCGGCCTGGTATCGGCGGTGATCACCTTGATGGCGACCGGCCGGTTCAGCGCCGTCTGCGTCGCCCGGAACACCAGGGCGGTCGTGCCGTGCGCGATCAGTTCCGGGTTCTCGTACCCCGGCAGCGCGGGCAGCAGCGGCGCGTTCATCGATCCCCTGTTTCCTGGCCGGCAGGATGGTTCCCCGGGAAGCCTAATGGGGTTTGACGAGTCCAGTTGGCCCACGGGCCGGACGGGGGCCCGGCGACACCTCGCCCTGCGTGTGCCTCAACCGACCCCGCGACGCCCCAGTTCCGGCCCCATTCCTCCGCCCAGCCTGGGGCGGATCGGCCACGGCTGGGCGGCTTGACCGCTGTCCGAATACGTGCGGTGTGCGCGCAGCGCGCGATGGTGTGGTCAGCGCGCGTGGCGGTGTGGGTAGCGGATGAGGGTCAACGGCGAGCCGGACAAAGCCGTACTGTCGGGACGTCGACAGCGGCATGGACAAAACAGTGGTCTGAATAGCGCGGTGCGGCGGTCCGGTCGGAATCGCGGGTCGGTCGCATGCTGTGTCAGGTCAGTGCGTGGTTGCTCCAGCGGCGCTGACGGCGAGGCCCGGGGCTGAGCTGTCGGTCGTAAGGATACATCGATGAGTGTGGTCCATTTGAGTTGACGCGTTGACACGTGCTGGAGACATACACTTAACTATCCCGCGACCGGGAAACCCTCCGTGTCGAGGCTGACGGTGGCTTGTGGCGCGTCGGTCTTTCCTGTTTGTTGGGGGCACAGAAGGAGGTCCTATGTCCGTGCGCAAGCGGCTCGCGGCGCTGCTGAGTGCGACGGCCGTCGCCTCAGGATTGGCGTTGCTGCCGGCCAGCCCGGCGTTCGCGGCATCATGCCAGGCGCGGGCGAACTTTAGCGTCTCCGGTGGCGGTCAAGGCTCCCTGGTGATTTTCAACGGGACGAGTGCCGCTACCCAGTGTGCCCAAATTCAGGCCCGGATCCGGGTCTACTTCGGCGGCACTCACTACTACTCGGACGTTTACGGCCCGGTCAGCACTGCTTCGTCCGCCGTGACCGCTTCGCCGGGCTCCCACGAGTGGTACGGGCACGCGAAGCCGTCGATCACCTGGTCGTACCAGCGGTGGTACAACGACCAGAACAACACTTGGAAGACCTTCGTCGGATGAGCGAGTTGACGAATCGGCACCGGGCGGTCCTGGCCCGCCTGGTGTCGGTGCTCTGTGCGCTGGCCGTGCTTGCAGCGTGCACGAAAACGTCGGACGGCAGCGATGGGTCCACGACCAAGTCCGAGGAGCAAATCGCCGCGGAGTGGGCGGCCGAGTTCGAGGCGGCGCGGGCGGCGGCGACGTCGGACTTCGAGCGGGAGGTGCTCGCCGACGACAAGATCACTGCGGCGGAGTACGAGGAGGCGGTTCAGCGGTTCGTCTCGTGCATGAAGGAGACGCTGCCGCCCGAGTTCGCGGATGGGTACCAAGCGGTCAGGAATGAGTACGGTGTCTACCAGTACAACGGTCCGCGGATTCACGAGAGCCAGTCCGCCGCCTGGGAAGCGGCTCACACGGCCGCGTTCGACGCCTGCCGACTAGGTACCACGGCTCAGATTGAGCAGCTCTACACTGGCATGATCCTCAACCCCAAGCGAATGACGCCGGACGAGCAGATCCTGGACTGCCTCAAGCGCCACGGGGTGGTGGAAGAGTCCTACACGATGGACAACTACCGGGCGGACCAAGTGGCCAACTTCGGTGAGGACGCGGTGTTCGGGGACTACGACCCGAACCAGGCGACCGGTCTTGACTTGGACACGGAGGAGGCAACGAACTGCATGGTGAGGCCATGGGCGTAGCCCGCCCATGAACCCGGTCACGGAAAGTCGGGGCATGCCCGTTCAGCAAGCTGAAGGTAATCGATGCGGTTGACTCGGACCGGGATCGGCATCGCCGCCGGATGTCTCGCCGCGCTGGCGGCGCTGGGTGGTGCGATCGTCGCGTCGCTGGTCATTGACGGCGCGCCACCCGACGTCGCCCCGAGCGAACGCCTCGTGGTGCCGGTGTCGACGGCGGAGTTCGAGGGCTCGCGCAATGTGCCGCTGCTGGTCACGCTGAGCGAACAAGGGCCGTTACGGAGCAATGTCGCGGGCACGGTCACGGCGACGGCTTGCGAGCCTGGCGCGGTACTGGCGTCGGGGGACGTTCTCGGGGCCGTGGACGCCCTGCCGGTGCGGCTGCTGTCCACGACTGTGCCGCTCTGGCGGGATCTTCGCGCTGGCGACCGCGGCGAGGACGTCTCGGCCCTCCAGACCGAACTGACCCGACTGGGGTTCGAGGTCGCGAGCTCGGGCCGAGTCGATGGGGCCACGGCCGCGGCGGTGCGCGCCTGGCTGAGCGGAGGCGACGGGCAGCTGTGGCGCGCGTACCAACGGGGCGACAGCAGCCTGGTCCTGCCGCTGGCCGCGGTGGTGTGGTCCCCGCAGCGGTCGGTCATCGCGGTGAGCTGCGACCTGCGGCTCGGTGACTCGGTTGCGGTCGGGGACACCGTACTCACTCCGGCTCCGGAGGTGCAGGAGGTGGCGCTGGCGAATCCCGTGCCGGAGATGCCGGGGCGGTCGTGGACGCTGACGCTCGGCGACGCGACGGTCGTGGTGGACCCGGCGGGAACGGTGACCAACCCCGATGACCTGGCCGCGCTCGCGGCCACCGACGAGTTCGCCGCCTGGCTGCGCTCCGACCGCCAGGAGCGGCAGTTAATGGGCACGCTCGCCCTGGATCGGCCGGTGACGGTCGGCGTAGTGCCGCCGGCAGCGCTGGTCGGTCTGGCCACCAGTCAGCCGTGTCTGATCGATCCGGACGGGAACGTAACCCCGGTACTCGTGGTGTCGAGCCGGCTCGGCCAGAGCCTGGTGGTGCCGCAGCGGGCCGGCGCGACGCTGCCGCAGCAGGTCGTGGTCGACCGCACTGGGGGTGGCACGTGCGTGTCACGCTGACCAGGGTCGGGCACGCCTTTCCGGGCCAGCCGTACTTGTTCCGCGGTGTGACCGAGACCCTGACGGCCGGCGACCTCGTGGCCCTGACCGGACCGTCCGGGTCCGGAAAGTCCACACTGCTGGCCATCATCGCCGGATGGCTTACGCCGACCGAGGGCACCGTGGAGGGAACACAGGGCGCCGAGGTCGCGTGGGTGTTCCAGAACCCGTACGGGGTCGCTCAGCGGACCGCGTTGGACCACGTCGTGCTGCCCATCCTGGCCCGAGGGGCACGCCGACGAGAGGCCGAACAGGAGGCCCTCGAGCTTCTGGCCACCTTCGATCTGGCTGCGGTGGCCGCCCGGCCGTTCAGCGCCCTCTCCGGTGGGGAGGGGCAGCGGCTGATGCTGGCCCGGGCCATCGCCCGCCAAGCCCAACTGGTGCTCGTGGATGAGCCGACCGCCCAGCTCGACCACACCAGTGCCGAGTCGGTGATCCGGGTGCTGCACGGGCTGGCCGGCCGGGGTGCGGTGGTCATCATCGCCACCCACGACCCGAGGGTGCGCGATGCCTGTGCCCGGGTGATCGACCTCGCGGCCTACGCCCACGAACTGCCTGCGGTGAAGGGGTCAGATGCGGCCCCGTGAGATCCTCTCCGAGGCGTTCCGCAACGTCTGGACCGGGGTGAGCCGGCCCCTCATCCTGGCGTTGGCGTTCGCACTGCTCGTCGGTGGGATGATGATCCTCGACCTGCGAACCCTGGTAGGGGTCAACCGCCAAATCAAGCAGTGGCGCGACTCGGGGGCCTCCATCAACCTGGTGTACGCGCCAGCGGGGATCGACGGCGCCGCCTGCGAAGCGCTGGCGGGCACGGCCGGAATCACCGCCTCCGGAGCCAGCCGCCTGCGCGAGACCAACCTGTCCCTGCCCGCGCTGCCCTTGGGCGCGCCCAGCTACGCCGAGGTCACGCCCGGTTTCGCCCGCCTGATCGCCACCGCCGCCGGCGGTTCCCAGACCCCTAACGCCGCCACACCCGAATACCTCGCTCGTGGTGGGCTGCTGCTCGCGGACTCCCTCGCCGCCACCCTGGACCGGGGACCGGGGACCACCCTGGCGACCGGGGAGGGCGAGGCGCTGGTGGCGGGCGCGTACGCCACCCCGGACGACGGCCGCCAGAACGTCTTCAGTTACAGCGTGCTGGCCCAGGTCCCGGCCGAGGGGCGATTCGACTACTGCTGGGCGGAGGTGTGGCCACCCGACTCCACCTCGGCCTCGCTGCTGCTGACCGTCGCCGACGTGAGCCAGCCCGATGTGGAGCTCCGGGTCGACCAGCTCAATGCTCGGTTCGGCACCGAGCTGGACCCGGCTGCCCTCTACCGTCAGCGGATCACCCGGTTCACGCCGGTGGTGGTGGCGGTCGCCGGCCTGCTGCTCGGTCTGGTCGGCGTGCGGCTGCGCCGCCTGGAGTTCGCCTCGGCCCTGCATGCGGGGGTGTCCCGCCGGGCGTTGTTGTTCCAGGTCACCGTCGAGACGGGGGTCTGGTTGGCCCTCGGGCTCGTCCTGGCCGCTCCGGCGGTCTGGCTCGCCGCGTACGCCGGCAACCCGCTGCCGGCGGGTCCGTTGGCGGCCCCGACGTGCGTGGCCGCGGCGTTCGCCGTCGCCGGCACGATGGCCGGTGCCGTCATCGGCCTCGCCCTGACCCGCGAGGAGCACTTGTTCCGCTACTTCAAGAACCGCTGACCATCTCGACCGGTGGGTATCGGCGGGTATCGGTGGTGGCGGCTGTGGTCGTGGCGGGTGCGCTGCGGGCGGCGACGTTTCGCTACCAGAACCGGACGGCTGAGCCGCCGCACCTCGGCCGGCGGGCCGGTGGGTGATCGACCCCGATCGGCCGGTCGGCCGGCCCACCCTGGCCGGTCGGTGGGCCGATCACCTGGGACAATGGGGGAGCAATCCGACTGCGAACCGGGAGGGTGGGCACAACCGTGGCCCAGTTCATCTACACGCTGGAGAAGGCACGCAAGGCGCACGGCGACAAGGTCGTCCTCGACGACGTGACGCTGGCCTTCCTGCCCGGCGCCAAGATCGGCGTCGTGGGACCGAACGGCGCGGGCAAGTCGACCCTGCTGCGGATCATGGCGGGGCAGGAGACGCTGAGCAACGGCGAGGCGAAGCTCATGCCCGGCTACACCGTGGGCCTGCTCGCCCAGGAACCACCGCTGGACGACACGAAGACCGTGCTCGGCAACATCGAGCAGGCGGTGGCGGCGACCAAGGCCAAGCTGGCCCGGTTCAACGAGATCGCCGAGAAGATGGCGACCGAGTACTCCGACGAGCTCATGGAGGAGATGGGCCGGCTGCAGGAGGAACTCGACCACGCCGACGCCTGGGACATCGACGCCCGCCTGGAGCAGGCGATGGACGCCCTGCGCTGCCCGCCCGCGGACTGGCCGGTCACGGAGCTCTCCGGCGGTGAGCGCCGCCGGGTGGCGCTGTGCAAGCTCCTGCTGGAGCAGCCGGACCTGCTGCTGCTCGACGAGCCGACCAACCACCTCGACGCCGAGAGCGTGCTGTGGCTGGAGCAGCACCTGGCCAAGTACCCGGGCACGGTCATCGCCATCACGCACGACCGGTACTTCCTGGACAACGTGGCCCAGTGGATCCTCGAGCTCGACCGCGGCCGGGCGATCGGGTACGAGGGCAACTACTCCACCTACCTGGAGAAGAAGGCGGCCCGGCTGGCCGTGCAGGGCCGTAAGGACGCCAAGCTGCGCAAGCGGCTGGCCGAGGAGCTGGAGTGGGTCCGGTCCAACGCCCGTGCCCGCCAGACCAAGTCCCGGGCGCGGTTGGAGCGCTACGAGGAGATGGCGGCCGAGGCGGAGAAGACCCGCAAGCTCGACTTCGAAGAGATTCAGATCCCGCCGGGCCCACGGCTGGGCAACACGGTCATCGAGGTCAACAACCTGACCAAGGGGTTCGGCGACCGGGTGCTCATCCGCGACCTGTCGTTCTCGTTGCCCCGCAACGGGATCGTCGGCATCATCGGCCCCAACGGCGTCGGCAAGACCACACTGTTCAAGACCATCGTCGGCCTGGAGAAGCCCGACTCCGGCACGGTGAAGATCGGCGAGACGGTGCTGTTGTCCTATGTGGACCAGAACCGGGCCGGGATCGACCCGAACAAGACCGTGTGGGAGGTCGTCTCCGACGGGCTGGACCACCTCATGGTGGGCAAGGTCGAGATGCCGTCGCGGGCCTATGTGGCCGCGTTCGGGTTCAAGGGTCCGGACCAGCAGAAGCCGGCCGGGGTGCTCTCCGGCGGCGAGCGCAACCGGCTCAACCTGGCGCTCACGCTGAAGATCGGCGGCAACGTCATCCTGCTGGACGAGCCGACCAACGACCTGGACGTCGAGACGCTGTCCTCTTTGGAGAACGCGCTGCTCGAGTTCCCCGGCTGTGCCGTGGTCATCTCGCACGACCGGATGTTCCTCGACCGGGTGGCCACCCACATCCTCGCCTGGGAGGGCGACGACGAGGACCCGGCGAAGTGGTTCTGGTTCGAGGGCAACTTCGAGGCGTACGAGAAGAACAAGGTCGAGCGGCTCGGCGTCGAAGCGGCGCGGCCGCACCGGGTCACGCACCGTCGGCTCACCCGCGACTGAGACGCCTCGATGCGGTTCGTGCACGAGTGCGCGTTGCGCTGGTCCGATCTGGACGCGTACGGGCACGTCAACAACGCGCGCTTCCTCACCCTCTACGAGGAAGCGCGCGTGGCGCTGTTCTTTCTCGGGGCGCGCGAGGCGGGGCTCACGTCGTTTGAGGGCGGAATCGTCATCGCGCGCCACGAGATCGACTACCTGCGTCCGGTGACGTACGCCACGGGGTCGGACGGCAAGCCGCGGCCACCGGTGGTCCGCATCGAGCTGTGGGTCGAGGAGGTCCGGCCGAGCCGGCTGACCGTCGCGTACGAACTCTTCGACGCCGGCACGCTCGCCTCCCGCGCCCGGTCGGTCTGCGTGCCGATCAACCTCGCCACCGCCACGCCCCGGCGGCTCACCGACGCGGAGCGGGCCTTCCTCGCCGACTGGACGGCCGAGGTGCCGTGATCGCGGCGGCGGACCGGCCCGGGCTGGCGCAGTTCGTGTCGCGAGTGCTGCGCCTGGACCCGACCGCCGTCGTGCGGCTGCGGCCGGAGCCGGACGGCCCGGGTTCCGCCTGGGCCATGCTGCCGTTCCGGGTGCTGGTGGCCCGGCGCCTGTCGCAACCGTTGCCCGCCGACGTCACCGTGCGGGCGGCCGACCTCGCCACGGCCCTGACCGACGGCGCGGTGGGCGATCTGGTCCGTCGGGACGAGGCGTGGCGGTGGCCGGTGCCGACCTCGGCCGGGCGGACGGTGGAGCACATCCCCGTGGCCGAGGTACGGCGGCTCGCCGCGGCCGCGGCCCGGACGCTCCGGCAGGCCCTGACCGAGGGCGTCAACGGCCGGGCGGTGGGCGAACGGGTCCTGCGGGACGCGCTGCTCGACCACGTGGCGATCGTGGTCACCGGTGACGACGGCGAGCGGATCGAAATTCCTCAACGAATGGTGCAGGCCCTCGTGCGGACCGGCCTGCTCGATGCGACTCCGGCCACCGCCGGCGTCGGTGCTCAGAGTGTGATGGCCGACACAGTAGGTACCGTCGTGAGCGCCAGCACAGAGAGTATCGATGCCGTGGCAGTGAGACGCACCATGACCTGGATCGGGTTGTCGAGTCGGTACGGTTCGGCCTGGTATCGTCCGATCTCGCCCCTCCGCATGAGCCGAGGGGTTGACGGATGACCCGGCACGTTCAGATGATGTCGGTTCATACGAACAGCCCGACCAACCAGGGGCTGTGAATCCAGATAGCGTTGGCGACATCCGCGCTGCATGGCGACCCTGTGCCCGCGGACGCCGACCCGGGGTGCTATGAGGATGGAGGGGCGCAGGCCCATGGCATGGTGGTCCTGGTTGAGCGGGCAGCGGTTCCGATCCCGCAATCGGTCGGAGTCTGACGTGCTGACGACCGCGACCCTGTCCGAGCTGTTCGCCCGCTCGGTGGCGATGAGCGAGTCCGCGCCCGATCCCGACCGCCTCGACCGGTTCGGCAAGCCGACCGGGGCGTCCAGGAGCCCTGTCCCGGCCCAGCGCATGCCTGACACCGTCCGGCCGCTGTCCATGCGCCGCGTCCGCGAGGCGCTGGACCGGCTCGAGATCCGCTACCTCACCGACGCCGACGGCAGCCTGTTGGCGATGTGGGAGCGGCACGCGGTGCTCTTCACCATCGAGGGCCCGGAGGACGAGATCCTCGTCATGCGGGGCCGCCCGCACGCCACCGTCTCGCCCGACTGGGCCGACCGGGCGTACCGGGTGGTCAACGAGTGGAACCACACCCGTCGGTTCTGCAAGGCGTACGTCGGGGACCTCACCGAGCGGGGCATGCTGCCGATCTACGCGGAGATCCAGGTGCCGCTGCAGGCCGGCGTCCACGACCGCCTGCTGGACGAGCTGATCGACTGTGCCGCCGCGGTCACGAGCGCGTTCGTCGACTGGCTGTACGACGACGGCGCGCTGCTCTGAGGACAAGCCGATCACTGTCCACTCGCGGGCGCCCGATTGCTCTGGCCGCGAACCGGCCTGATCGCGGTGACCTGCGGGCCGGGTCGCGGAGGACGGCGGAGCGAGCCGCCGGTCAGTAGGCTCTCCCGCTGTGATCGCCCCCGTCCACGTACGAAAGCTGTTCGCTGTCTTGGCCGCCGGCTTGGTGGTGCTGGCCGGCTGCACTCCTGCCCCGGCCCCGGACGGGACGCCCAGCCCGACGGTCGTTCTCCCGGATTTCGACCCGTTCGCCGGCCTCGACGTCGAGAACGGCCGCTCGGAGGTCGTGCGGGATCCGGTTTACCCGGACTACGGCAACGCGTCGTTGGACGTGCTGGCCTACGGGCTGGATCTGGCCTGGGACCCGACCACGGAGGAGCTCGCCGGGGACGCCACGCTCCTGATTCGGGCCGTGACGGACGTCTCCGAGATCACCCTCGACTTCTCCGATCAGTACACGGTGGACAGTGCCGCCCTCAACGGCACGCCGGTGACGCCGGAGTTGGACGGCAGCGACCTGCGAGTGCCGTACGAACTGGACGCCGACGAGCGGGTCACGCTCGTGGTGAGCTACCGGGGCACGCCTGAGCCGGTGCCGTTGCCGTCGCGGCGGGGCGACGCTTTCGAAGGGCTCGGCCTGCGGGTGACCGAGGACGGCTACCTGTGGACCATGCAGGAGCCGTACGGTGCGAGCACCTGGTTTCCCGTCAATGAGCTGCCCTCCGACGAAGCGGTCTACGACATTCGGGTCACTGTGCCGGAGGGCCTGGCCGCCGTGGCCAGCGGGGCCTTCCTCGGCGAGACCCCGGCCCAGGAGTCGGTGGTCTGGCCGGGGCGCGATGGCCACGCCCGGACGTTCCACTGGCGGTCGACCGACCCGGTGGCCGCCTACCTCACCACCCTCGCCATCGGCGAGTACACGATGATCAGCGACGAGAGCGAGGACGGCATCCCGCTCACGTACTGGCTGCGTACCGGACGGGACGACGATCTCGAGCGGGTGATGCGGCGCAGCCCGGAGCTGCTGGCCTGGCTCACCGAGCGGTTCGGGCCCTACCCGTTCCCCACTGGCGGGGTGGTCGTCGTCGATTCCATGTCGGCGATGGAGACCCAGCAGATGATCACCTTCGGGGGCCAGATCGGTGCCACGGGCGACAACTCGGCCGCTGAGGTCCTGCTGCACGAGTACGCGCACCAATGGTTCGGCAACGCGGTCACCCCGACGGACTGGACCGGGCTCTGGCTCAACGAGGGCTGGGCCATGTACTGCGAGATGCTGTGGCTCGTCGACGAGGGCCTGGCCACCGAGGACCGCATCATCGACTGGGCCTACAGCGTCGACTCCCGGAGCCGGGCCGCGGCCGGCCCGCCCGGAGACTTCGACCCCGACCGATTCGCCGAGTCCAATGTCTACGTGGGACCCGCGTTGATGCTGCACGCGATCCATCGCGAGATCGGCGACGAGGCGTTCTTCGCGCTGGGACGCGACTGGGTGCAGGAGCGGCGCAACACCCACGTCGACCGGGCCGAGTTCACCGCTTTCGTCAACGAGCACACGGGTCGGGACTTCACGGCGCTCATCGACCTGTGGCTCGATTCCCCGACCACCCCGCCGCGGTGACGGGGCCACCCGGCCGGTCGGACTCTCGGGCCGGCGGGCGGGTCACTCGAAGCTGTTCACCATGTGCAGGGCGGCCCGCTCCAGGTACTGCCAGAGAGTCCGCTCGTGCTCGGGATCGAGGTTCAGCGAGTCGACCGCCACTCGCATGTTGCGCAGCCAGGCGTCCCGCTCGACCGGTCCGATCTTGAACGGGGCGTGGCGCATGCGCAGCCGCGGGTGCCCGCGCTGCTGGGAGTAGGTGGTGGGGCCGCCCCAGTACTGCATGAGGAACAACCGCAGCCGCTCCTCGGCCGGGCCGAGGTCCTCCTCCGGGTAGAGCGGGCGCAGGACGGGATCGGTCGCGACCCCTTCGTAGAACTTCGCCACGAGCTTGCGGAAGGTCGGCTCGCCTCCCACGGCCTCGTAGAAGGTGACCTGGCCAGCGTCGGAGTTGCTCACCGCTCAATCGTGCCAGGTCGGCCGGTTCGCCTCGCAGGCACCGACGTGGCCGCGTTCACACCCGCTGGCGTCGGGTCCCCCGGCGCGTCAGCGTCGGCCCGCCAGCGTTTGGCCCGGCGTCGTCAGGCGTATCGGTGCCAGGCGTGCCGGCGTCAGGCCGACGGCTCCAGACGCGGTGACTGGTCCAGCCGCGCCGCTGGCTCCGACCGTACGGCCGGCTCCGGGCGGGCGGCCCCCGCGTCCGCGGCCTCGTCGGCCCCGTCCGCGGCCCGCGCCTGTGTCTCGGCAAACGTCGCCGGCGACGGCCAAGCCGCCAGCAGAGCCGCCGTGAGCACGACCCCGCCGAGGCTCCACAACCCGACCACCAGCGGCAGGTCCTCGCGCTGAGCCAGGGCGCCCGCGGTCAGCACCGCGGCGCCCTGTAGCACCTGCAGCCCGGCCGAGACCACGCCGAAGGCCCGGGCCCGGTACGCCGACGGCAGCGTCAACACGAACTCACCGTTGGCCACCGGCAGCAGGGCCCCCACGGCGAAGCCGGAGGCGAGCGCGAGGGCCGCCGCCACCACGATGGGCGGATCGAGGATTGTCGGCACCAGGACCAGGGGGGTGGCGAGCGCGAGCGGCCGCACCGCGTGACGCCGCCACGACGGGCGCAGCAGCCGGCCGGCCGCGAGCGCGCCGAGCACCATGCCGGCGGGGACGGCCCCCATGATCATGCCCTGGGCCCACGCCCGGCCCAGGCCATCGGCCCGGTGGTCGGCCCAGACGGCGCCCAGACCCTCGGGTACCACGGCGAAGAGCGACGCGGCGAAGACCAGCAGGACCAGGGCGCGCCGGGCCGGGTTGGTGAAGACCAGCCGGAAACCGTCGCCGGTTTCGCGCAGCAGTCCGGAGCGCCGCTCCGGCCGTAGCGCGGGGGCACGCCACTGGACGCCGAACCGCACCAGGAGCGCGGAGAGTATGAACGTCACCGCATTGAGCGCCAGAGCCAACCGGGGCTCGATGGCGGAGATCGCCGCACCGCCGACGTAACCGATCACCTGGGCCGGGGGAGCGGTGGCCAGGGTCAGGCTCACCCCGCCGACGTACCGGTCGCGGCCCAGGATCTGCGGCATGGTCGCCGAGCGGGCGGCGTCGAAGGGCGGAGCGAACAGGGCGCACAGCAGCAGGAGGGCGAACAGCGTCGGCAGGTCCAGCGCGGCCCCCACCACGGCCAGGACCGCCATCCCCGCGGTGCGGGCCAGGTCGCACCAGACCATGACGGTCCGGTACGGGTACCGCTCGGCCACGGCGACGAGCAGCGACCCGCCGAGCAGCCACGGGGCGAAGCTGACGGCGAAGGCGGCCGCGCTGGCGGCGGGGGAGCCGGTGTGCTCGTACACCATGGCGGTGACTGCGGCCCGGGCCGCGTAGTCGCCCACCCACGACAGCACGCTGCCGACGTAGAGCGCGCGGAACTCACCGGACGCGAAAACGTCGCGGAACCGCGCCGGGCGGTCGGCGTGCACGGTCGGGGACCCCCTCGGCCAGGATCGACGAGAGTACGGTCGCCCCGCCGTCGGGGCGGCTGGCGGCGGGTGCCGGTGTTGGACGAGCCGCATCGCCCGTCCCTTTCGGCGGGCCGACGGCAGCTCGCCGAAGGTGCTAGCTTGGCTTGCCTGTTCGGCTGACAAGCCTCGCCGAATGGACGATAGTGGCGCTGGCCGCTCCGCGCGAGTCCTTCGGGGATGAACAAGTGAAATCCCTATGTATCCACGGCCGCCCCTACGCCGCCCCTCGCGTCAGGAAGGCGTCCTTCTTGTGCACCGGGCGTCAAGAGGGCGTCCTTCCTGGGCACAGGGCGTCAGACAGAGCCGGCGCGGCCCGGCCGGACAGCCGGGGCGGCCTGGGCGGACGATTCGGGCAGCCGGGGCCGGAGGTACTCCCGGAGGTGCTCGGCGATGCCGGCCGACTCCAGCGCCTCGGTGAGGCGACGGCGTAGCTCGCGGGCCACCCGCCAGCGCGCCGCGGGGACGGTCTTCACCGTGGTCCGGACGACCGCACCCTCGACCGTCACCTGCTCCACGCCCAGCACCTCCGGTGCGTCGAGCAGGTCGTCGGCCCACTCGGGGTCCTCCACGAGGGTCGCCGCAGCGGCCCGGAGCACCTCGGTCGCCTCCTCGACCCCGGCGAAGCCGACCGGCACGTCGACCACGACCACGGCCCAGCCCTGGCTGCGGTTGCCGACCCGGACGATCTCGCCGTTGCGGATGTACCAGATCACGCCCTGCAGGTCGCGGATCGTGGTGATGCGCAGCCCGACCTCCTCGACGACGCCGCTCACCTCTCCCACGTCGACGTTGTCACCCACGCCGAACTGGTCCTCGATGAGGATGAACAGGCCCGCGAAGTAATCCTTGATCAGGTTCTGGGCGCCGAAGCCGAGCGCGACGCCCAGGATGCCGGCGCTGGCGATGAGCGGGGCGAGGTCGATCCCGAGCTCGCCGAGGACGAGCATGGTGGCGACGGAGAAGATCGTCACCGAGACGGCCGTACGGAGCACCGAGCCGAGCGCCTCCGCCCGCTGCCGGCGCCGCTCGGCGCGGGTGCCGCTGAGGGTGTCGGGCTCGGCCGCCGCTCGCTGCCGGAACGGGCGGAGCAGTCCGCGGCGCGGTGCACTGGCCCGCTGGGTGAGGCGGCGCAGCAGGCGCCGGGCCGCCACGTTGAGGACGATTGCGCCGAGAATGATCAACACGATCCGTGCTGGCTTGAGCACGGCGTAGTAACCGACCTCGGCCAGCCAGGGCTCTCCCGTCAGGGAGAAGAGCCACCGGCACAACAGGTCGGTGGTGACGCAGGCAGGGGTGGAATCCGCGGTGGATTGAGCGGCGAGGGTCCCAGTCACGGCTGCGATCGTGCCAGTCGCGTCCGGCACGGTCCCCATCGCGGTCCGGATCCTCCCTGGTCACGGCCGTGATCACCGGTCGCGGCCTGTCCCATCCGGGCCCGGGGGTGGACCGCCCCACCCGGGCGCCCCGGCGGCCCCAGCGGCGGTCACGCGCGCATCGTCACCTCACCTTTACCGAAAGAGGGCTCGCCGAGTGGGGTCGTGTCGTGGACGATGGTTCTACGACCCTTATCAGATTCGGACTGATCGCGGGAGCGCCGACGATGCCTGACATACGACCCCCGGCCAACTCGTCCGCGCTTGTCCTCAACGCGACGTACGAGCCGCTGGGAGTCGTGTCGGTGCGCCGGGCCGCGATCCTGGTCCTCTCGGCCAAGGCCGTCTGTATCGCCGACGGCGACGGGGTCTTCCACAGCGAGCGAATCTCGCTACCGGTACCGCTGGTCGTCCGCCTGACCAACTACGTTCGGGTGCCCTACCGACCGTACGTGGGGCTGTCCCGACGCGCGATCTTCGCGCGGGACGGCGGCCGGTGCGCCTACTGCCGGGGCGTGGCCGAGACCATCGACCACGTGGTGCCCCGCAGCCGGGGTGGGCTGCATCAGTGGGACAACGTCGTGGCCGCCTGCGCGCGGTGCAACCACCTCAAGGGGGACCGGACGCCGGCCGAGCTCGGTTGGCGTCTTCATGTCGTCCCCGCGGCCCCGAAGGGGCTCGCCTGGCGGGTCCTCGGGCACCGAGCTCCCGACCCCCGCTGGGCCGAGTGGCTCGATCTCGCGCCCGACCCACCTCGGCCTGATCGCCCGCCCGGCGCCCCGCCCGATGCGGTCGGTCCCCCGCTCGTGGGCGGCAAACCGCCCGATCTCGGACGATGGCCCCCCGATCCCGTACGCCGGCGGACCGACCGAGTCGGCCGGTAAGACAGTCGGCCCGTAAGACCCGCAGCTTCCGGCGCCGGTGCTGGCTCACGCGCCGGTGAGGGCCAGCTGTCGTGACGGCCCCGGCGTCAGCGAGAGCCCCGTCGCCGGCGATGGCCCAGTGCATCGGGCGGCCCGGTACCTCTGATGGCTCTGGTGCCGGTGATGGCTCAGATGTCGGCCGGGCCGCGACCGGCGTGATCGGCGAGCTGAGCGATGCCCGCGACGATGCCGCCGCCGAGGTCACCACCGGCGAACGCGGCCACCATCGACTTGGCCGCGAGGTGGGCGTCCCGGTCGAGGATGCGCTTCCGGGCCCGCGAGCCGGTCACGATCTCCAGCACGCGCTCGTTCGGGGAGACGGCGATGAGGACGCTCACGTCGGGGTCGGCCAGACGCGCGTGCAGGCGCTGGGCCGTGTCCCGCGAGTCCTCGCCCAACTCTCCGATGTAGACACTGAAGGTGAGCCCGGTGGCGGCGTCGGCCAGGCGCAGCGCTTCGTCCACCCGCAGGAGGGCGCGCACCGACAGCGGGCCGTCCACGACCTCGGGGTGGTAGGTGGGGTTCGCCCGCGTCGGTTCAACGGACGCGGCCACGGTGGTTCCCTCGACGGCCCCGCCGGACGACGGCGCGGCGGTCACCTCACCAGCGATCACTGGCGCCTCCCGTCTCCCGCGGGCCGGTGGGCCGCCCACCCAGGGTCGCGGCGCGCAGGGCCCGGGCGATTCCGGCCCGCGACTGCTCCTCCGGGGCGCTCAGGAACCACACCGGCGTAAACCTGAACGGCCGGCCCGGACGGTACCGCTTGCTCCGTCGGGCCCCGCCCGCGAACACCAGACCCGCGAGCACCAGAGCGAACGCGACGGCGATCCCGATCAGGATCAACAGCATCCGAGCGAACTCGCTGGTCACACCGCCACTCCTTGGCCGACAAAACCTCGCCTGCCACGGTACCGCCGGCAGGCGCCGCCACCGCAGGCGGGGTCTGTGGCCGGCACCACCGGGTGATCGGCTCCGGAGCCACTGCGTAGTTGGGTCCGCGCTACTGGGCAGTCGGGTCAGCGCTACCGGGTAGTCGGGTCAGCGCTACCGGGTAGTCGGGTCAGCGCTACCGGGCAGTCCGGTGAGGAAGCGTACGGACACCCGGGGCAGAGGGCCCCGGACGGGACGAAACGGCATCCAACAGGGCCGATATGGCGGGGATGGTCCGACCCACCGGGGGACGATCGGAGGGACGAGGCCGTACCGCCGACGATCGGAGTTCACCATGCGATTCGTTCGGCTCGTGCGAAAGCGCCCCGGCATGGCCGGTGCCCGGATCATCGGCGCGTTGGTGGCCGCTGCCGCGTTGAGCGGGGTCGCCGGATGCGCCGACGCGGTGGCCAACTCCGCCGGCGTATGGGTGTCGGTGAGCCCGACGACCGTGCAAGCGGGCGCCCAGACGCAGGTCACGGCGAGCTGCGGTGAGAACGTCAACGAGGCGACTGTCTCCTCGATCGCGTTCGGCAGTCACACGCTCCAACCGATCGGTGGGGTGCTCGCCACGACCGCCACGATCTCGCCGGAGACCGCGCCCGGCACCTACGGGGTCCGCCTGGCCTGCAAGACCGGTTCCCAGGCCACGACCACGCTCACCGTGCTCGGCGGCGGGGCGTCGCCGAGCGCCAAGGTGCCCGGACCGAACACCGGTGGCGGCTTCTTGGCCCGCAACCCGGACGCCCGCAACCCGGACCAGGCCGATGACCCGGAGCAGGCCGGTGACGCGGAGCAGGCCGTGCTGTCGAGCTCGGCAGAGGACCGGACGCCGCTGGTCTGGCTCAGCGCGGGCCTGAGCTTCCTGACGGCCGCCGCGCTGGTGGCCTGGCGTGCCCGCCAGAAGGGGTCTGTGCAGAAGGCGACCGTACGGTCTCGGCCGCGCCGCGGCGACGGCCCGGCGGGGCGTCGGTAGGGGATGGCGAACCGGTAGGGACCAGAGAGGTAGGCGGTGGCGAAGAAGCAACGCAACGCTCTGCCGCTCGTCGCCAGCCTCGTCCTGATCGGAGTGTTCACCACCGCGGTCGGCCTGGGTCGCGCGCTCGGCATGCCGTTGCCCAGCTTCTCGGCCGACTGGCCCGGACGATCCGACGTCAAGGCCCTGAAGCCGTCCAAGCCGACAAGAATATCGATCTCATCGCTGGGCATCCGGGCCGACGTGGTCGAGGTGGGCAAGGCCGACAACGGGAGCATCGCTCCGCCGGTGGAGGACCCCGCCCGGACGGTCGGGTGGTACGGGCTCGGGCCCACTCCGGGCGAGCCGGGCACCGCGGTCCTGGTGGGGCACGTGGACACCGATTCGCGACCGGCGGTGTTCCACAACCTGCGGGACATCCAGGTCGGCAAGGTGATCGAGGTGTCGCGCAAGGACCGCCGGGTCGCCGCTTTCCGGGTCGACGCGGTGGAGTCGTTCCCGAAAGACGCGTTCCCGGCCGACCGCGTGCTCGTGCACAGCGACGTACCCCGCCTGGCCCTGGTGACCTGCGGGGGCGAGTGGGTCGGCGGCGACGTCGGCTACGCCGACAACGTCATCGTCTTCGCCCACCTGGCGTGAGGCGGAATGCACGCCGAGCCCGTGCAGGAAGGACGCCCTGTTGACGGTTATTGCCTAGCAAGGACGCCCTCCTGACACGAAGGCGCAGGAGGGCGTCCTTCCTGACACGGACCCTCGGGATCAGGCGGCCTGGGCGTCCCGGGTGCGGGCCTTGAGAGCCCGGACCACCCCGTCGCGGCCCTCGGCGACGAGGCGGCGCAGCGGAGCCGGGTGCCCGTCGACAGCCAGCCAGGCGTCGGTCATGGCCACCGTGTCCTCCGACACGTGCACCGACGGGTAGGCGAAGAGCACGAACTCCTGGGCCGTCTCGCTGTCGCGGCTCGCCCAGATCTCGTCCACGATCTCGAAGAACTTCTCCCGGTACTCCAGCGTGAGGGAGAGCTGGGACGGGTGGTGGAAGCCCTGCAGGAGCGACCGCTGCAGCCAGTTCGGCAGCTTCTCGTCCCCGGTGAGCCGCGCCCAGGTCTCCGCCTTGGACTCCGGCGTCGGCACCAGAGCCCGGGCCAGGGCGGCCGAGCGCTCACCGCTGGCCGTACGGTCACGTTCGAGCTCGGCGTCGATCTCGGCCGGGTCGGCGGCGCCGTGCGCGACCAGGGTGGACAGCAGCGACCAGCGCAGGTCGGTGTCGACCGTGAGCCCGTCGGGCACGTCGTCCCCGGAGAGCCAGCTGCGCACCACCGCAAGATCGGAGGGGCGCCGGGCGCAGGCGGCGAAGGCCCGGGCCCAGGCGAGCTGGAACCCGCTGCCCGGCTCGGCGGTGCGCAGGGCGGCCAGCGCGGTGTCGGCCAGGCGGGCCCAACCGGTGGGAATCCAGGCCGGGTCGGCGTACGCGCTCACCGCCGTCTGGGCCTGCCGCAGCGTGGCCGTCACCAGGTTGATGTCGGCCTCCTTCGGCAGGCCGGCGCAGACCAGCGCCACGTAGTCGCGGGCCGCCATCTCGGCGTCGCGGGTCATGTCCCAGGTGGCCGCCCAGCACAGCGCCCGGGCCAGCGAGGAGTCGAAGCCGGCGATGTGCTTGACCACAGTGGACAGTGATGCCGGGTCGAGACGCAGCTTGGTGTAGGAGAGGTCCTCGTCGTTGAGCAGCAGCACGTCCGCCTTCTCGACCCCGGTCAGCGCCGGCACCGGGGTGAGCGGGCCGCTGATGTCGACCTCGTGCAGCGCCCGGCGGACCAGCGACTCGCCCCGCAGGTCGTACAGGCCGATGCCGATGCGGTGGGTGCGCAGCGTCGGGTGGTCGACCGGCGCTTCCTGGGCCACGGCCACGCTCTCGTAGCGCCCGTCGGCGCCCACGGTGACGACCGGCCGGATGGTGTTGACCTGGGCGGTGCGCAGCCACTCGTCGGCGAACGAGCGCAACGGCTTGCCCGAGGCCGCTTCCAGCGCCGAGAGCAGGTCGTCGAAGGTCGCGTTGCCCCACGCGTGCGCCGTGAAGTAGGCGCGCAGCCCGGCCAGGAACGCGTCGATCCCGACGTACGCCACGAGCTGCTTGATGACCGAGGCGCCCTTGGCGTACGTGATGCCGTCGAAGTTCACCTCGACCGCCTCGACGTCGGGCATGGGCGCGTAGACCGGGTGGGTCGAGGAGAGCTGGTCCTGGCGGTAGCCCCAGTTCTTGCGGACCGACAGGAACGTGGTCCAGGCGTCGGTGAACCGGGTGGCGTTGGTGTTGCACCAGTGGGAGGCCCACTCGGCGAACGACTCGTTGAGCCACAGGTCGTCCCACCAGCGCATCGTCACCAGGTTGCCGAACCACATGTGGGCCAGCTCGTGCAGGATCGTGTTGGCCCGCTGCTCGCGCTCGTACTCGGTGACCTGGGACCGGAAGATGTAGTACGACTCGGCGTGCACGACGCAGCCGAAGTTCTCCATGGCACCGGCGTTGAACTCCGGCACCCACACCTGGTCGTACTTGGGCAGCGGGTACCGCACGCCGAACTGGGTGTGGAAGAAGTCAAATCCCTGCTTGGTGACCAGGAAGATCTCGTCGGCGTCCAGGTACTGCTTCATCGACTGGCGTACGAACAGCCCGAGGTCGATCCCGTCGTGGGTGTCGCGGACCTCGTGGTACGGCCCGGCGCACACCGCGGTGATGTAGGTGCTCATGCGTACGGACTGTTCGAAGTGGACCGTCTTGGCCCCGCCGGGCGCCGGCTCCACCGAGGCGACCGGGGCGTTGGAGATGACCTGCCAGTGCTGGGGCACGGTCACGTGCCAGGTGTAGACGCTCTTGAGGTCCGGCTGGTCGAAGCAGGCAAAGACCCGCTGGGCGTCGGCCGTCTCGAACTGGCTGTACAGGTACACCTCGTTGTCCACCGGGTCGACGCTGCGGTGCAGGCCCTGCCCCGAGGTCGAGTACGGGAAGTCGCCGTCGACCACCAGCACGTTCTCGGCGGCGAGCCCGGAGACGGTGAGTCCCTTCTCGGCCGACCAGCCCGAGGTGTCCACCTCGACGCCGTTGAGGGTCACCGAGCGCAGCCGCTCGGCCGCCGCCTCGAGGAACGTCGACGCCCCCGGCTCGGTGCAGGTGAAGCGGACCTCGGTGATCGAGCGGAACGTTCCCTCGCCCGGGCCGCCTTGGCCGTCGGTGAGGTCGAGCGTGATGTCGTACGACGTCACGTTCACCAGGCGGGCACGCTCGGTCGCCTCCACCTGGGTCAGGTTCCGCACTCCGGCCACGGGCAACTCCATCCGTCCTCGTCGGCGCCGGGCCCGCCGTCGGGGCCCAGGGCCCGCCGGCCGACCTCGCCGATTGGCGCCGGTCTGGTTGACACCCGCCCGGTCGGCGGGCTGTGTCGAGTTTGTCACGTCACTCGAGCACCTTTGTGCGTAACCCGCCATGGTCACGGCCCCGGGAAGCGGGGCAGGATGTACAGGGCCGGTCGCCGTCGGCCGGAGCGCCATCGGCCCAGCTGTCACCGAGGTGACATCGAACTGAGCAGGTGACATCGGACTGAGCCATGGTGCCCCCGACCGAACCACGGCGGCGGTCCGTGCGTTGGCGCTGACCGAGTGATGTCACCGGCCGAGCCTGCGGTCACCTGTCGTGAATCCGGGAGCACCAATGACCGATGTGGACCTGTGGGTGGACCCCGCCTGCCCGTGGGCGTGGATCACCTCCCGCTGGCTTCTTGAGGTAGAGCGCGTCCGCGACGTGCGCGTGCGGTTCCACGTAATGAGCCTGTCCGTGCTCAACGAGAACCGTGAGGTGTCCGACCGGTACCGGGACCTGCTCGCCCAGGCCTGGGGTCCCGTGCGGGTGATGATCGCGGCTGAGCAGGCGTACGGCTCGGGTGCGCTGCGCCCGCTCTACGGCGCCATGGGCACCCGAATCCACCTCCGCCAGGCCGGCCTGGGCCGCGACATGATCGTCGGGGCGCTCCAGGAGACGGGGTTGCCGGTGACACTGGCCGCGGCGGCGGAGTCCGACGAGTACGACGCGCAGCTGCGCGCGAGCCACGCCGCCGGGATGAAGCCGGTGGGCGACGACGTCGGGACCCCCGTGATCCACGTGCCCCGGCTCGACGGCGAACCGATCGCCTTCTTCGGCCCGGTCGTCACGCCCGCGCCCCGAGGCGAGGCCGCCGGCCGGCTCTGGGACGGCGTGCTCGCCGTAGCCGGCACCGACGGCTTCTTCGAGCTCAAGCGCACCCGGACCCGCGGCCCGATCTTCACCTGACCCGTGGACGTGAGCCCGGCGTCAGGGGCGAGCCCGGCGTCGGGCCTGTGGGGTGAGCCTGTGTCAGGAAGGACGCCCTGTTGACGGTTTTTGCCCAGGAAGGACTCCTTCCTGACATCCGGGCATTCCGGACGGGCGGAACGGCGGTGCCCTCGCCGATGGTGATCCGGGCCGGCGGGGTACGTTGCGGGCATGACTGTGGTGGTGCATCCCATCAAGCGAGCGTTGCTCTCGAATGGCGGGACGGGGGCCCGCAACTACGACGAGTTCGCCGACGACGCCGAGATCACGGAGATCATCGCGGCGAACCCGGACAGCGCGCTGGCGATCGAGATGCCCCATCGAGCCCCGGACAGCCTCGGCCGGACGTTCACGGCCGCCCTGCCGGACGCCGTCGCCCGCCTCGACCGCGCCCGCGCCGCCGGGCGGTACACGACGGTCGACGACGCGCTGGTGCTCTACCGCATCACCGACCCGAACCGGCCGGACGCGGCGGCGTACGGGCTCTTCGCCATGGTCGATACCGATCAGATCTCGACGTCGGCCGACGAGCCCGGCCGGGTCATCCGCAACGAGGACGTGTTCATCGAGAAGGTTCGGGAGCGAGTGGCGCTCGCCGAGGCGACGAAGCACCTGCTCTCACCGGTCCTGCTCCTGCAGACCGGGCGGACCTCGTCCTCCGCGGCCGCCGGTGAGGCGCCCGCGGACACCGCGCTGCACGAGCGGCTGCGGGCGCTGGCCGACTCGCTCGGCGCACCCCATGTGACCGATATTGATCATGTTGGTCGGGAGCACGCCATCTGGCCGATCCGGGCCGACGATCCGGCCGCGGCCGGGCTCGCCGACCTGGCCGGGCGCGGTGAGCTGGTCGTGGCCGACGGCAACCACCGCAGCCTCGCCGCCCAGATCGGCGGTCTTAGGCGGTTCCTGGCCGTCATCACCACGCCGGCCTCCGTCACCATCCAGCCCTACCACCGTCTGGTCACCCACACGCCCGTCCCGATGCCGGCGCTCCTCGACCGCCTTCAGGCCGCGGGCGCGACGGCCAGCCGGGCCACGGTCGGCATCCCCGAGCAGGGGACGGTGCTGCTCTACGCGGGCGGGCAGGCGTGGGCTGTCCGGCTGCCGGTGCCGGCCGAGGGCGGGGTGGTCGACCGCATGGACCACACGGTCGTGGAGCGGCTGGTGCTGGGCGATGTCCTGGGGCTGGAGCCGGGCGACAAGCGGATCGTGTACGTGGGCGGGGACTACCCGCCGGAGTGGCTCGCGTCCGAAGTGGATGCGGGGCGGGCGGAGCTGGCGATCCTGATCGCGCCGGTGACGGTCGACCAGTTCGTGGCGGTGAACCTGGCTCGGCAGAAGATGCCGCGCAAGAGCACCTGGTTCACCCCCAAGGCCCGCGCCGGCCTGGTCCTCGCCGACCTGACGGCCGAGTGACCCGCCGGAATGTCAGGAGGGCGTCCTTCCTAGGCAAAAACCGTCAAGAGGGCGTCCTTCCTGACACGAGCCTCCGGGGACGAGGCGAGGGGCACCCGCACGGGCGATCTTGGGGAGCAGCGATACTGCAGCGATGCGGGTTTACCTGGGGTCCGACCATGCTGGGTTCGAGCTGAAGAAGTACCTGATCGAGAAGCTGGCCGAGCGCGGGGACGAGCCGGTCGACATCGGGCCGACCGTGTTCGACCCGGAGGACGACTACCCCCCGTTCTGCCTGCATGCGGCGTCCCGGGTGGTCAACGACCCGGGCAGCCTCGGCATCGTCATTGGCGGATCGGGCAACGGTGAGCAGATCGCCGCGAACAAGGTGCCGGGGGTGCGGGCGGCCCTGGCCTGGAGCGAGGAGACCGCGCGCCTGGCCCGGCAGCACAACGACGCGAACGTCGTCGCCCTGGGCGCTCGGATGCACTCCGCCGACGAAGCCTGGAAGATCATCGTCGCCTTCCTCGACACGCCCTTCTCGGGTGAGCCCCGGCACCAGCGGCGCATTGACCAGGTCATGGCCTACGAACGGGAGCGGGCGCTGCCGCCGCTGCCATCGTCCTGATCCGCTCGACGTCAGGAGGGACGCCCTCCTGGGCATCAGGCATCAAGCGGGCGTCCTTCCTGCACGAGGCAGGGGTGGTCAGAGAGCCTTGGCCGTGGCGATGACCGTGAGTAGGCAGATGATTACGATCCGCATTGCCCGAAGGTGCGGCGGCGTCACCACGAACGTGCGCGCTTGCAGCCAGGCCAGGGCGAAGACCACGGCGTAGAGCACCACGGCCCCCCAGACGCCGGGCAGGAAGAAACCAGCGAGCCCGACCACCAGCGCGCCGAGGAAGGCCGCGGTCGGCTTCACCCGGGACAGCCGCTGCAGGATCGGGTCGGAAGGCTGCTGGCTCATGGTGCGACTACCGTAGCGGGCGTGCTGGGGGTGCTTCGGTTCGAGGTCGCCGACGAGGACGACTTCCTTCCCGCCGCGCGGGAGGCGTTGGCCGTGCTGGCGGCGCGGCCGGGCTTCCGGTCGGGGCGCCTGGCCCGGGCGTACGACCAGCCGACCCAGTGGTGCCTGGTCACCGAGTGGGAGTCGGTCGGGGCGTACCGGCGGGCCCTGGGGTCGTTCGAGGTGCGCTCGACCGCCACGCCCCTGCTGTCGCGGGCGCTGCCTGAGCCGTCCGCGTACGAGCCGCTCGTCACCGTCGACGTGCCAGGCAGGGTCGGTGCCCAGGGCAGTGTCGACACCTGGGGCAGCGACCCGGGAGGCACTGCCGACCCGGGAGGCACTGCCGACCCGGGAGGCACCGTCGCGGCGGGCCGTCCTCCGGGTGAGCTGCAGACCCGGGAGAGTGATCGCGGGTGGTCGGGGCGGTCGACGCGGGAGCGGCAGGACGCGCCGAGTCAGGACGGGCTCAGTGGGGACCCGCCCGGCCCGGCTCGCCCGGAACCGTCCGGGACCCCTGCGCCGACGACCGATACCGATAGCATCGCCGCATGGGGCCGAAGCAGTGGGGTGAGCGGTGAGCGCTAGCGGCCACCCGAGCGTCGAGGCCGTACGGTGGTCCGGCCAACCACCCGCCCCGCCGCCGCCTTCGGGACCCGGCGTCCAGCCGCCGTTCGTGGCGCCGCCCTCGGACGGGACCTCCCGGCGGCGCTGGATGGCCTTCGGCCTGTCGGCGGGCGCGGCGCTGCTGGCCTGTGTCCTCGGCATCGTCAGCTGCGGGGGAGTGTTGTACCTCGGGTATCAGGCCACCGCCGAGCAGGCGCGGGCTACGGTGGTGGACTACCTGAGCGCGTTGCGGGACCACGAGTACGGCCGGGCGTACGGCCTGCTCTGTGACCGGCTTCAGGGCACCATGTCGCGGGAGGCGTTCGAGCGCAGCAAGCGGGACGAGCCGTGGGTCAGCTCGTTCGACGTGGGCGAGCCCGAGCTGACCGACCAGATCGTGGTCCCGGCGACGGTCCACTACGTCAGCTCCACCACGAGGAAGGTGCGCTACGTGATCTACCAGGACACGGAAACGGGCGCCTTCGAGGTGTGCGGAGAGACCAACTAACCTCGTTGTCACCCGCGGGTGGACCGCACGACGAGGTCACCCCGCGCCCGATCGATCCTCCGCCGACAGCCAGCCGGCGGCTACCGGAAAGGGTTCTCCTGATGGCCGACCGTATCGAGTCCATCGTCAACCTGGCCAAGCGCCGGGGCTTCGTGTTTCCGTCCAGCGAAATATATGGCGGTACGAGGTCGGCGTGGGACTACGGCCCGCTCGGCGTGGAGCTCAAGGAGAACATCCGTCGCCAGTGGTGGCGGTCGATGGTCCAGGAGCGCGACGACGTCGTCGGTATCGACTCGGCGGTCATCCTGGCCCGGCAGGTGTGGGTCGCGTCCGGTCACGTGGCGGAGTTCGTCGATCCGCTGACGGAGTGCTCCTTCTGCCACAAGCGGTTCCGGGCCGACCACCTCGAGGAGGCGTACGAGAGCAAGCACGGCAAGCCGCCGACCTCCCTGCAGGACATCAACTGCCCGAACTGCGGCAACAAGGGCACGTTCGGCGAGCCGCGCATGTTCAGCGGCCTGATGAAGACCTACCTCGGCGCGGTGGAAAGCGAGGAGGGCCTGCACTACCTGCGGCCGGAGACCGCCCAGGGCATCTTCGTCAACTACCGCAACGTGGAGACAGCGGCCCGCAAGAAGCCACCGTTCGGTATCGCCCAGGTCGGCAAGAGCTTCCGCAACGAGATCACTCCAGGGAACTTCATCTTCCGGACGCGAGAGTTCGAACAGATGGAGATGGAGTACTTCGTCGAACCGGGCACCGACGAGCAGTGGCACGAGTACTGGCTGCAGGAGCGGTGGAACTGGTACGTCGATCTCGGCATCAAGCCGGAGAACCTGCGCTACTACGAGCACCCCAAGGAAAAGCTCTCCCACTACTCGAAGCGCACGGTCGACATCGAGTACCGGTTCCAGTTCGAGGGCAATGAGTTCGCCGAGCTGGAAGGCATCGCCAACCGTACGGACTTCGACCTGACGACACACTCCAAGCACTCGGGGGTCGACCTGTCGTACTTCGATCCCACGAAGTCGACGCGGTGGGTGCCGTACGTCATCGAGCCCGCGGCCGGCCTGACCCGGTGTGTGCTCGCCTTCCTGCTCGACGCCTACGACGAGGACGAGGCGCCCAACGCCAAGGGCGGCATGGACAAGCGGACCGTGCTGCGGCTGGACCCGCGCCTGGCGCCGATCAAGGTGGCCGTGCTGCCGCTGTCGCGCAACGAGCAGCTGTCGCCCAAGGCGAAGGAGCTCGCGGCCCGGCTGCGCAAGCGGTGGATGGTGGAGTTCGACGACGCGCAGGCGATCGGCCGGCGGTACCGGCGTCAGGACGAGATCGGCACGCCGTACTGCGTCACCGTCGACTTCGACACTCTCAACGACGACGCGGTGACCGTGCGGGACCGCGACACCATGGCTCAGGAGCGTATCCCGATCGCCAACCTCGAGGCCTACCTCAGCGAGCGCCTGCCCGGCTGCTGAGGCCCGTGCACCTGTGCGGGACCCGTGTCAGGAAGGACGCCCTCTTGACGCCTGATGCCTAGGAAGGCGTCCTTCCTGACATTCGCGCGGCCGTCACGCGGAGATGGGGGTGGCGACGACCCGGGCGCGGACGCCGGAGGCGAGCCGGGCCCGGTAGGCCTGCTCGATGGTGGCGAGCACCTTCCGCGGCACCGTACGGATCTCGGTGGGCGTGATGTGCAGCACCTGCACGTCGTGCTTGGCCAGCTCGTTGTGCCGGTCGAGCGTGTCCGTCCACCCGGTGCCCCGGGCGTGGTACTCGGCCGAGTCGACCTGCAGCGCCAGGCCCACGTCGTCGATCCAGCCGTCGGGCGTCGGCAGGCGGTGTCCGTCCAGTGTGGTCAGGGTCGGGTTCCAGAGGATCGGCGGCAGGATCTTGCTCTGAAGAGTCAGCTCCCGCAGCTCCGCCTCCGGCGCCGACCGTACGCCCGCCAGCACCTCGTTCAGCGCTCGTCGGGCCAGGCCGGTGCGGCTGCGGGCCGCCCGGCGGAGTTCGGCGTCGATGGCTTGGGGCGAGGTGTGGTGGGCCTGCACCGCTTCGGCCACGATCGCCCGGACGTCCCGCAGCTGCGTCAGCGCCCGGCAGGCGTCCACCACGGCCCGAGCCGGCGAGGTCACCCAGTAGAGCCCGCTGTGCCGGGCCCGTTCGTCGAGCGAGAGCGCGCGCTGCACCACCACGAACCCGGTGGACCGGCGGTGCACATCGTGCGGGACGAGTACGTGGACGCGGTCGGTGGCCGGCGCCGAGCGGAAGCCGTACCAGTGCAGGACGGAGAGCCCGGTCAGCTGGGCCTGCTCACCCGCGAACAGGGCCGCGGCCACCCGCCGCTGCTCGGTGCCGGGCGAACCGGGAGCGACGAGGAAGATGCCCGGCAGGAGGCGTTGCCAGTGGCCCGTGCGGACCTTGCGGTAGGTGGTGCCGTCGTCGACGCCGGCGGCGAGCAGCTGGCCGCGGGAGACGACGTTGTGCTGCCGGTCGAGCAGCGGGCCGAGGGACTTCGGTAGACGGGTGATCAGCACGAGTCCAGCGTGGCGTCGCCCGGTCCGGGGCGGAATGGCCGATCACAAATCTGTGGATAACTCAGGGGGCTGTGGACAGCGGCCGATTTTCCGTGCCCGGCGCAGGAAGGCGTCCTTCCTGGGCATTACGCGTCAACAAGGCGTCCTTCCTGCACCAACAGTGCCCCCAGAAAGGTGCAGGCGACGGTCTCCGGGCCAGCCGCAGGAGGTCAGAACTGGAAGCCGCCGGGGCGGCGGTTGCGGTCGGCGATGAGGCCCGCGAGCGTCGATATCGCGATCTCGGCCGGAGTCCGGGATCCGATGTTGAGGCCCAGCGGCCGGCGGATCCGCGCGATCACCTCGTCGGGCACGCCCAGCCGGCGCAGCGCATCGACGTGCGGCGCCGGGTGTCGGACGCTGCCCATCACCCCGATGTAGCGGGCCGGCAGGCGCAGGAACGACTCGAGCACGGGCCCGAGTTCCTCCCGATCGTGGTCGGTGACCACGACATCGGTGGTCCGGTCCACCCAGTCGGCCGTCGGGACCGAGTAGACCTTGTCGGCGTAGCGCCACTCCGCCCAGGCGAGCCGGCTCGTATCGGGATCCATCATGACCGTCTCCCAGCCGAGGTCACGGGCGAAGTGGAGCAGGAACTCGGTCACCGGCGTCACGAAGACGCAGACCAGGCGGCGGGGGCCGACGTCCGGTGGCAGTTCGCCGCGGGCCATCGCGCAGTACGGATCGGGGTGGGTCGGGGCTCCCACGGTCTGCTCTCCCACTGACGGTCGAACGGATCGAACCGCACCATCCTAGCTACCGAGGGTCAGCGCGGCAGCACGATGATGTTCGGGGCCCCGACCACCCTGAGCCCGGGGCTCGGACGGTCCGGGGTGGCGCCCGCCGGGTCGCTGCGTGGCCGGGATCGATCTGGTCGCGGCCCGGATGTGTCATGCTCGCTCGGTGGCACCGCTGCGCCTGGGAAAGCATGTCGTCGCGCCGCCGGTCGTGCTGGCGCCGATGGCGGGCATCACCAACATCGCGTTCCGTCGGCTGTGCCGGGAGCAGGGCGCCGGGCTGTTCGTCTGCGAGATGATCACCAGCCGGGCGCTGGTGGAGCGGAATCCGAAGACCCTGCGCATGGTGACCTTCGCCGAGGGGGAGCGGCCGCGCAGCCTGCAGCTGTACGGCGTGGACCCCGATACGGTCGCGCGGGCCGTACGGATGGTGGTGGAGGAGGACCTCGCCGACCACATCGACATGAACTTCGGCTGCCCGGTACCCAAGGTCACCCGCAAGGGCGGTGGGGCGGCCCTGCCTTGGCGGCGGCGGTTGTTCGCCCGGATCGTCACGGCCGCGGTCCGGGCCGCCGAGGGCGCCGTGCCGATCACCGTGAAGATGCGGAAGGGCATCGACGATGATCATCTGACCTATGTGGACGCCGGGTTGGCCGCGCAGGAGGCCGGCGTGGCGGCGGTGGCGTTGCACGCCCGGACCGCGGCGCAGCGCTACTCGGGCCGGGCGGACTGGGACGCGATCACCACGCTCAAGCAGGCCCTGGACATCCCGGTGCTCGGCAACGGCGACATCTGGGAGGCCGCCGACGCGGTGCGGATGGTGCGCGAGACCGGCTGCGACGGCGTGGTCATCGGACGGGGATGCCTGGGCCGGCCGTGGCTGTTCGCCGACCTGGCCGCCGCTTTCGCTGCCCTCGATGCCAGTGTCAGGAAGGAGTCCCTCCTGGGCACTGGGCGTCAAGAGGGCGTCCTTCCTGACAACAGCACCCCGGGTTACACCCCGCGGATGCCCACGCTCGGCGAGGTGGCTGCGGTCATGCGTCGGCACGCCCAGCTGCTGTCCGAGTGGCTGGGGGAACGGGAGGGATGTACCGACTTCCGCAAGCACGTGGCCTGGTACCTCAAGGGCTTCCCGGTCGGTTCGCAGCTGCGGCGCTCCCTGGCCATGATCTCGTCACTGTCCGAACTGGACGATCTGCTCGGGAAGCTGGACCCCACGGTGCCGTTCCCGCGCGAGGTCGTGGGCGAGCCCCGGGGCCGCACGAGCGCGCCCGCCCCGGTGCACCTACCGGACGGCTGGCTCGCCTCCCGCGACGACGACGAGGTGCCCTACGACGCCGAGCTCGACGACTCCGGCGGCTGAACGGCGGCTGATCGCGGCGACGCATCGACATAAGTAGCCGCTTGCCGCGCCGGTGGAGCACCCAGTTTGTCAACGTTGGTTGACAGTCCGCCCGTGTCAATGTAGGTTGACAAACATGACCGAGGCGACCGAGTTGGCCCGCGCGGCCGGGGGTACCGACGTCCGCGAAGGGCTGCGGGCGGTCGTGGCGCTCCGCAAGCTGCTGGAGAGGTTGGAAGAGCTCCAGGTAGCCAACGCCCGCCGGCAGGGATGGTCCTGGCAGGAGATCGCGGACGCGCTCGGGGTGACTAGGCAGGCGGTGCACAAGAAGTACGCGGGCCGGTGGCCGGAGACCCGCGATCGGAGGGGGCGACGCTGATGTTCGAGCGGTTCACCAAGCAGGCCCGGCACGTGGTGACCTTCGCGCGGGAGCAGGCCCGCGGGCTCGGCCACCGTCATGTCGGCACCGAGCACCTGCTGCTGGGGCTGCTCGATCCCGAGGCCGGCACCTCGGCGGGACTGCTGAGTGAGGCCGGCCTCACCAGCGACGGCGTACGGGCGGAGATCGAGCGGCTGCTGGGCCAGTCCTGGTTCCTGAGCCCGGACGACGCCGCCGCCCTCGAGCGCATCGGCATCGACATCGAGGCGGTCCGGGCCAAGCTCGAGGAGTCGTTCGGTCCGGACGCGCTGGCACCCGAGCCGCCGCCCACCCGGTACGGGCTGTTCGGTCGGAAGATCTCCCTGGGGCCGCTCACGCCGCGCACCAAGAAGGTGCTCGAGCTCGCCCTGCGGGAGGCGATCCGGCTCAAGCACAACTGGATCGGCAGCGAGCACATCCTGCTCGGCCTGCTCCGGGAGGGCAACGGGCTCGCGGCCAAGATCATGTTTGACGCCGGCATCGACCTGGCCGCACTGCGCCGGACCGTCGAGGAATCGCTGCGCACCGCCGCCTGACGGTCGACTCTCCACCGACGACTCTCTAGGCGACTGGTCGGTTAGGCCTAGCCGGCTAGCGGTAGACCCGCCCCGGCCTCGGCGGGCGCCATTCCGCCCGGCCACGGCGTTCGCGGGCGGGTGCACGGGCCTACAGGCGTCGGCGTCTCCCGGACCGGCTGTCCGGCGTCGGTCCCCGGACCGGCGTCCGGCGTACGGCGTCGGTGTCCCGAGGCCGACGTACGGGTCGGCGTTTCGCGCGGGTGGCGTACCGGGCCGGCGTTCCGGCTCGGGGTCGGGACGGGCCGGCGCCGGCAGAGGAGTGCGGGGCCGGAGCCGTCGGGGAGCGGAGAACGGGTCATGCGACTGGTACTCCAGTGCCTCTTCCGGATCATGCACCGGGTGGCCGTGCGGATCGGCTGATCGGCACGATCGGTCGGTCCGGCACGACCGCTCGAAACCCGGTGACCGACCCGCCGCTCGGACACCGGGGTGGCGTCGGTGCGGGGTACTACGCTCGGCCCGTGTCAGATCAGCACATCGGGGTGCGCCGCCGTCCGGCGCGGGTCCGGATGGGGCGGGTGCTGTCGATGGTCGCCGGGCTCGCGGTCGTGGTGTGGGCGCTGGCGCTGGAGGAGCCCGTGCGGGCGCCGCTGGGGCCCCCGACGCCGATCAGCGTGGTGCCGACCTGGGTCGCGCCCACCGTGGACATCCCCGGGGTGCTCGCCGACGGCGCGACGTACGCTCCCCGGCTCTACCTCACCCCGGACACCTCGGTCGGAGTCGCCACGGGGGCGGACGGGACCGTACGGATCATCGTGGCCCGGGCGACCGGATCGTTCACTGAGCTGCGCCGACTGCCGGCCGGGGAGAACCCGCAGGTCAACGGCTTCGCGGTCGACGGCGACACGCTGGTCTGGATGGAGTCGGCCACGCGCGACGGGGCGGCCCCGACGACCACGCTGTGGCGCGCCACCTGGTCGGCCGACGCGCCGCCCGTCCTGGTGACCGCCGACACCGGCGAGCCCACCTTCCTGGGCTACGCGACCGACGTCGTGCTGTACGCCGGAACCGTCACCTGGACCTCGCTCGACCCGCAGGGGTCGGGGCGGACGCAGGTGCGCTCCATCCCCATCAGCGGCGGGTCGGTCAGCGTCCGCTACCTGGAGGGCGAGTTCCGGCTGACCACACCCCCGTGGGCGGTGACCGCCACCGCGGGCCCGGGGCGGCCGGTCACCCTGCTCAATCTCGAGACCGGTGAGCGCATCGATGTCGGCGTCGAGCCGGCCGACGTGGCCGTGTGCGACCCGGTCTGGTGCCGGCTGACCGTCACCAGCGATCAGGGTCTGGTCGCCATCGATGTGATGCGCCCCGATGGGACCGAGCGGCGGCGCCTCGCCGGGCCGGAGGCGACCCCGACCATCGGGGACGCCGCCCTAGCGGACCGGTACGTGCCGCTGGCCGTGGACCGGTCCGGCGGGGTCGGATTGAGCATCGTGGACCTGGCCACCGGCAAGACCCACGTCGTCGCGCCGCGGGCGACCAACGTCGCCGGCCGGGGCGGCATCGTGTGGTGGTCCACCGGGGTCGGTCCCGAGCTGATCTGGCACTCGCTCGAGCTTTCCCGCCTGCCATGACCCCAGGTGCCGCCGGCCATGACCCAGGTCCCGTCTCCCACACCCAGGTCCCCTCTGCCATGACCCAGCGCACGACCCAGCCCGCGGATGCCGAGATCGCGGCCGCCCGGTTCGTCGACGAGCCCGTCAAGGACGGCGACGAGGGCTGGCGGGGGCCGTACGCCCGCGACCGCGCCCGCGTCCTGCACTCGGCGGCGTTCCGGCGCCTGGCCGCCAAGACCCAGGTGCACGCCGATCCGGCCAGTGGCGACGCGTTCCTGCGGACCCGCCTCACGCACTCGCTCGAGGTCGCCCAGATCGCCCGGGAGATGGGCGCGGCGCTCGGCTGCGATCCCGACGTGGTCGACACGGCCGGGCTCGCGCACGACCTGGGCCACCCACCCTTCGGACACAACGGCGAGGACGCCCTCGACGAGATGGCGGCCCCGTGCGGCGGCTTCGAAGGCAACGCCCAGACGCTGCGCATCCTGACCCGGCTGGAGTCGAAGATCGTCGACGCTCAGGGCCGGTCGGTCGGTCTCAACCTGACCCGGGCCAGCCTGGACGCGGTCTGCAAGTACCCCTGGCCCCGGCAGCCGAGCATGCGCAAGTTCGGCGTGTACGACGACGACTGCGAGATCTTCGACTGGTTGCGGGCCCCGGCCCCGCCGCCAGCCGCAGGTCCGGCCAGCCTGCCGCGGCGCTGCCTGGAGGCGCAGGTCATGGACTGGGCCGACGACGTCGCGTACTCGGTGCACGACGTCGAGGACGGCATCATCAGCGGGCACGTGAAGCTCGCCCTGCCCATCGGCGACGCCGAGGAGCGGGCCCGCCTGTGCGCCGACGTGGCCGAGGTCTACTCGACGCAGACCCCGGATGAGCTCGCCGAGGTGCTCGACGAGCTGTTGGCCGACCCGGCCCTGGCGGTACTGGCCGGGTTCGACGGCTCGTCGCGGGCGCTGGTGGCGCTCAAGCACGCGGCCAGCCTGATGATCGGCCGGTTCGCCACGGCCGCCGTCCGCGCCACCCGGGAGCGGTACGGGCCCGGGCCGCTGCGCCGGTACGACGCCGACCTGATCGTGCCCGAGCGGATCCGAGCGCAGTGCGCGCTGCTCAAGGGCATCGCGCTGCGCTACGTCATGCGTCAGCCCGGCTCGGAGATCCGGTACGCCCGGGAGCGCCAGGTGCTGCGTGAGCTCGTCACCGCTCTCCTCGAGCGCGGGGCCGAGGCCCTCGACCCCGTCTTCGCTCCGCTGTACCGGGCGGCCGGCAGCGACGAGGCCCGCCTGCGAGTCGTGATCGACCAGGTCGCGTCGCTGACGGATCAGGCCGCGCTGACGTGGCACGCTCGCTTAGTCCGGCGATGACGCCGGTGGGCACGCTCGCTTAGTCCGGCGATGACGCCGGTGGGCACGCGCCTAGTCCGGCGACGCCGTGGGGCGCGTCACGCCGGAGTCGGGCGAAGCGCTAACGTCAGGCGTTCGCACTCGCGACGTGGGCTGATGGCACGGAGGGTCAGGTGGCGACGGGAGACCGGGGGACAACCGGCGCGATCCGGTGGCGGAGGCTGATCGCCGCGGTCGCGGCTGGTCTGGTGGCCGGGTTCGGCACGGTGGTGGGCGTCGGGACGCCGGCGATGGCGCACGGCCAGTTCGTGACGTCGGTCCCGCTCCCCGGCAGCGAGGTGACCGAGCCGCTGTCCGACCTCTTCCTGTACTTCACCGAGAAGCCGACCTCGAACGCGTACTTCGCGGTGTTCTCCCCCGGCGGGGAGCGGGTCGACCGGCTCTGGTCCCACGGGCCGACGATGCCCCTCGATCCGCCCGTCCACGAGTGGTACCACGAGCCCGACGGCGACTGGGTCACCCGGGCCTACACGACCGCCTACGCGGCCCGGCTCCCGATCGCGTACTGGCCGCAGGTCGGGGAGTACACGGTCGAGTACCTGTCGGTGGCCACCGACGGCCAGCCGGTCCGCGGAAAGATCACGTTCACGTACTCGGGCCCCACGACGCCGCTGCCGGCCGACTTCCGCCCGCAGCGCAGTGAACCCGACCCGAACCTGCTGGCGATCGCGGTCCCCGACGCGCCGACCGCGCCACCGTCCGGGCCGCCCATCGAGGAGATCATCGCCGGTGGGGGCGGCAACTCCGGCGTGTGGGTGCTCTGGGTGCCGGTCGGGCTCGCGCTGGCCGCGGCGTTGGCCATCCTCGTGTTCTGGCGGCTGCGCCCGGCTCAGGCCCGGGAAATGGTGGTGTCCCGGTTCGGCGGCCGCTACGCCGCCCCGAGCCCGCGCCGCCCGGTGATCCCGCCCGGGCTGGCCGGCCGGGTCCGAGCCGCGCTCCCGTCGCGGAGCGCCGGCGGCGAGGCGACATCGGCCGCCGGGCGGGCGGAGGTGCCCGCGCCCCGGGCGGAGGCGACCGCGGCGAGCAGCCCGACCGAGGGCGCCGGTCAGGCCGCCACCGCCGACAAGCCCACCGCCGGCAAGCCCACCGCCGACAAGCCCACCGCCGACAGGGCCACCGCCGCTGAGAGGGCTACCGCCGACAAGCCCGCCGGCTCGCCGCCAGTTGCGGGTACCGCCGGGAAACCGGGCGGTTCCGGCGACCAGCGCTCGTAATCGCCGGCTCGGCCCGCGTACGTGGTCACCGGACCGGTGGGCCCACGTACGCCGTCACCGGGTGGTGGGTCTCGTACGCCGTAAGAAGTCCGGCTGGTCGAGCCCGCGTATGCGGACCCGGCGCGGTCAGGCCCGCGTACGCCGGCAATTGGCGGGTCGGGCTCGCGTTCGTGGGGACGGCTGGTTGTCGGCCGGCCGGACATCGAGGAGGCTACCGGCATGAGCGGTAACGAGACGTTTGTGATCGTCGGTGCGTCGCTGGCCGGTGCGAAGGCGGCCGAGACGCTTCGGGCCGAGGGCTTCACCGGCCGGCTGGTCCTCGTCGGCGCGGAGACCTCGCTGCCGTACGAACGTCCACCGCTCTCCAAGGGCTACCTGCTCGGCACGGACGAGATCGAGAAGGCGTACGTCCACGACCAGGCCTGGTACACCGAGCACGACGTGACGCTTCGGCTCGGCGTGCGAGCGACGGCTCTCGACCCGGCCGGGCACCTCGTGACCCTGGACGGGGCGCAGACACTGCGCTACGACAAGCTGCTGCTGGCGACCGGCGTACGGCCGCGGGCCCTGTCGGTGCCCGGGGCGGACCGCGAGGGCGTGCACTATCTGCGGACCGTCGAGGAGTCGACGGCGCTGCGCGAGCGGCTCAGCCAGGGACCGCGGGTCGTCATTGTGGGCGCCGGCTGGATCGGGCTGGAGGTCGCCGCGGCGGCGCGGCACCACGGGTGCCCGGTGACCGTGGTGGAGTTCGACACGCTGCCGCTGCGGCGGGTGCTCGGCGACGAGATGGCCACCGTCTACCGCCGGCTGCACGAGGCGCACGGGGTGTCGTTCCGCTTCGGTACCACGGTCAGCGAGCTTCGCCGGTCGGGGGAGGACGGGTCGGTGACCCAGGTGGTTCTCACCGACGGGACCGAGCTCCCCGCCGACCTGGTGGTGATCGGGGTCGGCGCGGTGCCGAACGTGGAGGTGGCGCAGGCGGCCGGCCTCGCCGTCGACCCCGAGGTCGGCGGCATCGTCACCGACGAGTACCTGCGGACCTCCGATCCGGACATCTTCGCCGCCGGCGACTGCGCCGCGTCCTGGTCGCCGCTGCTGCAGCGGCGGATTCGGGTCGAGCACTGGGCCAACGCCCTGCACGGCGGGCCGGCGGCCGCCCGCGGCATGCTGGGTCAGGCGAGCCCGTACGACCCGGTGCCGTACTTCTACTCGGACCAGTACACGACCTCGCCGCTGATCGGCATGGAGTACGCCGGGTACGTCGCGCCGGGCGGCTACGACCGGGTGGTGTTCCGCGGGTCGCCGGAGATCCAGCCCGACCGTGATCCCGAGTTCCTCGTCTTCTGGACCCAGCAGGGGCGGGTGCTGGCTGGCATGAACGTCAATATCTGGGACGTCCAGGACCAGATCGAGCCGCTCGTCCGGGCCGGGCACGCGGGCGTCGCCGTCGACCTTGACCGCCTGGCCGACCCGTCCGTCCCCCTCACCGACCTCCTGCCGCCCCGCGACTCCTGACGTCCCCCTCGTGTCAGGGACGTCCCCCTCGTGTCAGGGACGTCCCCCTCGTGTCAGGAAGGCGTCCTTGTTGGGCAGAAACCGTCAACAGGGCGTCCTTCCTGACGACAGCTGTCAGGAGGGCGTCCTTCCTGACGCACCTGACACGCGGCGTACCAGGCGCAGGCGGTCGTCGGGGAGGCGGGAGATGGCCACGCCCACGAGGCAGAGCGCACCACCGACGAAAGCGAGCGGGACGGGCACCTCGTCGAGCAGGAGCCAGGAGAGCAGCACGGTCAGCGCGGGCACCACGTAACTGGAGGCGGCGAGCTTGCCGGCACTGGTGTGGCTGAGCGCGTACGTCCAGGTGAGGAAGGCCAGCGCGGTCGGGAACAGTCCCATGTAGACGATGCCCAGCGTGGCCGTGGCCGGGGCGGTGCCGACCTCGCGCACCAGGGCGGGCGCGAAGGGCAGGCAGGTGGCGACGCCGGCGAGGCAGCCGAGCCAGGTGGCCGGCAGCGGCTGGGTCCCGGCGAGCGCCTGCTTCTGCAACAGGACCCCGACCGCGTAGAGGCCGGCCGCGGCCAGGGCCAGCAGCACCCCCAGGGTGGTGCGCTGCCCGGTCGAGGTGCCGATGCCGATGGCGAGTACCCCGGCGAAGGCGATCACGACCCCGGTGACGAGACCGCGGGGAAAGCCCTCGCGCAGCCAGACGCCGGCGAGCACCGCGATGAGGATCGGGCCGAGGCCCACGATCAGGGCGGCCGTGCCGGCGTCGAGGTGACGTTCGGCCGCGTTGAGCGAGAGCGTGTACAGCCCGAACCACAGGGCGCCGTAGGCGACCACGAGCCCCAGGGCCCGTCCGCGCGGCAGCCGCACCGGCCGGACCGCCGCCACCGCCGTGAGGGCCAGCCCACCCACGGCCAGCCGGCCCAGGGCCATGGCACCCGGACTGTAGTGCTCGCCCACCGCCCGGATGGCGATGAACGCGGACGCCCACAGCAGCATGGTCACGCCGGCGGCCAGCAGGGGAAGGGCGTTCGGCGTGGTGCGGCGCTCGGTGGCGGCGGACACGGCCGGACGGGTCGGTGCGATCATGCGCCCAGTCTCGACCCGCCCAGTCGTAAGCTCAAGCAAATCCTTCTGGGCAATTCCTTAGCCAGACTGTACGGTCTGGGCATGCTCGACGTTCACCGGCTGCGGATCTTCCGTTCCGTGGTGGCGACCGGCTCGATCAACGCCGCCGCGGCCAACCTCGGCTACACCCCGTCGGCGGTCAGCCAGCACATCGCCGCCCTGCAGCGGGAAACCGGCCTCACGCTGGTGGCCCGGGTCGGCCGGGGCATCCAGCCCACCGCGGCCGGCCTGGCCCTGGCGGACCGGATCGACGACCTGCTCGACCGGCTCGGCCAGGTCGAGAGCCTCGTGGCCGACCTGCGGGCGGGGCGCCACGGCTCGCTCTCCATCACGTACTTCCCGTCGGTCGGGTCGGCCTGGATGCCGACCGTGGTCCGCACCCTGCTGCGCGACTTCCCCACGATCCGATTGCGACTGTCGCTTCGGGACGATCTGCCGGTCGACCCGGCCGAGCGGGCCGACGTGCAGCTCCTCGTGGAGCGGGACGGCCTTGAGCCGGGGCCGGGGACGCGGGCCCACCACCTGTACGTCGACCCGTACGTCGCGGTGCTGCCCCGGACGCACCCGCTGGCCGACCAGCCGGCGATTGAACTGGCGAAACTTGCCGATGAGGACTGGGTCGACAACGACTCGACCGGAGGTTGGTGCCGGCAGAACCTCATCGAGGCGTGCCGCGCGGCCGGGTTCGCGCCGCCGTTTCGGGTCGAGGCGTACGACTACCCCACGGCGATCGCCTTCGTCGACGCGGGCATCGGCATCACGGTGCTGCCCGGTCTGGCCGCCCGGAACCTTCCGTCCAGTTTGGTCGGCGTGCCGGTCACCGGTCCCACCCCCCGACGGAACATCTACGCCCTTGTCCAGACCACCGTCGAGGACACGCCGCCCGTTCGGGCCGTGCTGGCCGCGCTGCGGCAGTGCGCCCAGGCACCGTCCCGTGACGCCCGTCCGCCGGCCCGCTCGATCTGTCCGCCGTCCCCTTAGGTCTGTCCGTCGTCCTGCTGGATCTGGACGCCGTCCCGTCAGGTCTGCTCGCCGTCCTGCTTGATCTGTCCATTGAGGACGACCTCGGTGGCGGCCTCCCGGGGCCGGGCCGGTCTTCCGCGTTCGCGCCCGGCCCGGGACGCTCGTGGCTTACCGTAGGACCGTCGTTCGAGGAGAGAGGCCGCATGCACCGTGCCGACGTCGCTGCCGAACCCGGGCTCGTGCTCGGCGGTCTCGCCTGCGTCGCGCTGTTCTGCCTCTTCGTCACCTCCGCGGTGATCCTCGTGATCATCCTGGTCCGGCGGTCCCGCCGGACGCCGGCCGGCGGCGCCGCCGACGAGACCATCGGGGAGGCCGACGAGGGCGCCGCCGAGCCGTAGGGTCACCGTCGGAAGCGCCCCCGCAGTTCGTACGGCGCCGCGACCGTGCCGTCGGCGGCGACGTGCTCGCGCAGGTAGTCGGCGAAGGTCCGGGTGCCTCGGTCGGCGCCGGGGCCGAGCAGGTTGCGGCCGGCGCGGACGTCCGCGGCTCCGCTGCCGAACAACGGCAGGCGCAGCACCGGCTTGCGGCGTCCCGTGGCGGCGAGGTACTGCCGCATCAGGTCGGCCATCTCCTCCACGCGGGGTCCCCCGAGGTCCGGCACCCGCCCGGCCGGCTCGCCGAGCGCGAGGTTGGCGGTCCGGGCGGCCACCTCGCTCACGTCGACGGGCTGGGCCTTGAAGCCGCGTACGGTCCAGGCCACCGGGCCGTTGGCCAGCAGCATGAGGAACATAAGTATTAATTCATGGAACTGGGTGGCGCGCAGTACCGTCCACGGGAGACCCGAGGCCGCGATCATCCGCTCGCACTCGAGCTTGGCCCGGTAGTACCCGAACCGGATCCGGTCGACGCCCACGATCGAGACGTAGACGATGTGGGGTCGCGCCGGCCCCACCGCGGCGAGCAGGTTGCGGGTCTGCACGACGTCCCGCTGCGGCCGCAGCCAGTCCCCGGCACTGGCACAGTGGACGATCACGTCGACGCCCGCGACCGCCTCGACGAGCCCGGTGCCGGTTTCGAGGTCGCCCTGCACGCGCCCCGGCTCGCCGCCGGCCCGACGGCTCAACACCCGGACATCCGCCCCACGTTCACGTAGGCGGGCCACGACCGGCCGGCCCAGCACCCCAGCGCCGCCGGTCACCAGAACGGTGGTCATCCGTCCTCTCCCTTCGTACCCAGCCTTGTCGGGTCAGCGAAGGAGCGGGGCAGCATTCCCGAACGTGACAGCGGTCGGGTGGGATGTGACCACGGTTACAGCGACGGAGCGGAGCCCGGCGGTCACCGCGCAGGGGACCGGAGCACCTCGACGGCAGCCGGACCTGGGCGCTACAGCGGCGGCAGCCGGAGTTTGGCCGGGTTGAGCTGGTTGAAGACGCCGGTGATCCGACCGTCGGCGATGGCGAAGACCGTGACGCCGTACGCGGCCGAGCCGTCGGGCATCCCGAACCGGATGACCAGGCCGAGATCGCCGTTGACCAGCGCCGGGGTGAGCTCCAGGCCCGGGGGCCGGTCCCGATAGGTCGCCACGAGCCCGAGCAGCAGCCGGGCGACTCGGTCCGCGCCCACGACGGGCCGCCGCCCGGCCGGGACGACGCCACCGCCGTCGCCCATGGCCACGGCATCCGGCGCCAGCACCGCCACCAGGGCGTCCAGGTCGCCGGAATCGATCGCGGAGGCGAAGGCAGCCATCACCCGTCGCTGCTCGGCGAGGTCCGGGGTGTGTCGGATGACCCCGGAAGCGGTGAGCGCCCGCCGGGCTCGCGACGCCAACTGCCGGGCCGCTTCCGGCGTCACCTCCAGCGTCGCGGCGATCTGGTCGAACGGCACGCCGAACGCGTCGTGCAGCACGAACGCCACCCGCTGGTCGGGCGTGAGCCGCTCCATGACCACCAGCAGCGCGTAGCTCACCTCGTCGCCGCGCACCACCGTGTCGGCCGGGTCCTCCCCGGCGGGCAGGGCCCGCACCACCGGCTCCGGCAGCCACTGACCGACGTACGACTCCCGGCGTACGCGAGCCGACCGCAGCAGGTCGAGGCAGATGCGGCTGACCACGGTGACCAGCCACCCCTTGGGGTCGGCGACCCGGGTCCGGTCGGTGGCGTTCCAGCGCAGCCACGCCTCCTGCACGGCGTCCTCCGCGTCGGAGTGACTGCCGAGCAGCCGGTACGCCACCCGGAGCAGGTCGGCCCGGTACGCCTCGAACGCCGACGGTCCCGGATCGGTCCCGCCGTCCGCCGTCTCGCGCGCCGGGTTCAGCCGCGTCACACGGCCACGCTAACGTTCCCCCGTCAGCGGTCGTCGGCTCGGTCTCGGGGAGGGGTGGTCTGATGACGACCAGGTCGGATTTCACCGAGGCGGAGTGGGAGCTGCTGGTGCAGACCCCGCGCTGGGTCGTGGCCGCGGCCAGTGCCGCCCAGCGCGACGTCGCCTACCGCACCAACCACGAGATCGAGCAGGGCTTCGTCGCCACCGCGAAGGGCCGCCACACCGGCAACGCCTTCGTCACCGAGGTCGCCACCGAGACCATCAAGATCTTCGACGACCGGGCGGTCGTGGGGGCGACCGACTTCGCCGACCGGGAGGCCGGCATCCAGGCGGTGCTGGACCGGGTGGCGTCGGTGGTCCAGATCCTCGCCGCGAAGGCGTCCCCGGAGGACGCCAAGGCGTACCGTCGCTGGCTGGTCGACATCACCGATGTCGTGATCACGGCTGCCCGGAGTCACGACTTCCTCGGTATCGGGGGCGAGCTGGTCACCCAAAACGAGCGCAACTTCCGCGACCGCCTGGTGCTGACGTTGCAACGCTGACCCTGTTGCGCCGACCCCTGATGTCAGGAAGGACGCCCTCCTGCGCTTTTTTGCCCAGGAAGGACGCCTTCCTGCGCGGGAGGTGAGGGCGCCGAGCGGTCAGCCGTTCACCCGCCCGTACCGCTGGCCCGGGTCGGCCAGGCGCCAGTGCCGCAGGTCGTCGGCTGCCATGGGCCGACCGAAGTACCACCCCTGCCCGATGGTTCCGGTCAGGGTGGCCAGGGCCTGCGCAGTCCGCTCGTCCTCCACGCCCTCGGCCACCACGTCTACGCCCAACGCCTGCGCGAGCTGGTGGACGCTCGTCACGATCGCCCGGTCGGCCGGGTTGTCGACCATGTTGTTGACGTACGTCCGGTCCACCTTGACCTCCTGCAGGGGGAGTTGGCGCAGCTGCTGCAGGGAGGCGTAGCCGGTGCCGAAGTCGTCCAGCGACAGGCCGATGTCGTACTGGGCCAGCTCGTGGGCGACCTGGTTCACCCGGTCCATGTCCGTGATGAGCATGCGCTCGGTGATCTCGATGACCAGCTGCCGGGGCGCCAGGTCGTACTCCCGGACCATGGCGCTCAACTCGGCCACGAAGTCCGCCTCATGCAGGTCCTGCACGCTCACGTTCACCGACACCCGCAGCGGTTCGCCCTGCGCGTTCCACCGGCGCATCTGCTCCGCCACCGTCGCGAGCACATGACGGGTCAGCATGTGCATGATCTCGCTGGGCTCGATGGCTCCGATCAGCTCGTCGGTGGGGATGGGGCCCCACTGGGGATGGGTCCACCGCAGCAGGGCCTCGACGGCGGCCAGCTGCCCGGTGTCGATGTAAACCTGAGGTTGGTACAGCACGGTGAGCTCGTGGTGGCGGGCGGGGTCGCGCAGCAGCGTGTGCAGTTCGCGCAGCAACAAGATGCGCCGTTCGGCCGACTCCGCCGCCTTGCGGACGTAGAGCACGGCCCGGTGTCCGGTCCGGCGGGCCTCGGCCGCGGCCAGCTCGGCCTTCATCAGCAGCGTGCCCAAGTCTCGGCCGTGCATCGGCGACAGCGCCACGCCGCCGGCCGGGTCGAGCGCGAACGGAATGTCGTCGACCTCGACGAGCGGGTCGAGCAGCGAGACCGCCGCCTCGGTCGCGGGGACCGCGTCCGGCTCGGTCAGGTCGGGCATGAGGATCACGATGCCCTCACCGGAGAGCCGGGCCGCCCGGTCCTGACCGTACGCCTCGATCAGGCGGCGGGACGCGACGCCGACGACCTTCTCGTACATTTCGCGCCCCAGGGTCCGGTTGATGTCCAGCACCGACTCGAAGTTGACCAGCACGATGCCGAACGGCCGAGGCCCCTGGGGCGCCACGAGATCGCCGGCGGTGATGGCCTGGAGGCCGGCATTGAGGCCCTGTCGGTTCAGCAGCCCGCTCTCGGGCTCGCGCCCCAGCCGTTGCTCCCGGCGTACCTGCTCGCGGGCGAGCTGGTTGTACAGGATCAGCGGCGCGGCGATAAGCAGCGCCCACCAGCCCGGGATGGTGGTGAGCAGGGGCGCCACCACCAGGACCGCGGTGGCCGTGGTGACCATGTCGACGCGCATGTCGGACAGGGTGTGGCGGACCGGGATCGCGCGGGCGGTCGTCCGGGCGACGGCGAGCAGGCCGTAGCTGACCACGAACCAGATCGCGGACAGCATGAAGAAGGTGAGCAGGTCACCCCCGTTGAGCCCGGTGCCCTGGCGGGTCACCGGGCGGGGGTCGCCGAGGCCCACGAAGAGCTGGGCGGTCGCGGTGGCGACCACGAGGCGGCTGACGAGGAAGGTGCCGGCCCCGGGGGCGTACCGTTGGCCGACCGCGCTCACGGCCCCGGCCACGGCCTGCACGATCACGGCCGGGCCGACTCCCCATTGCGCGAAGATCGCGAACGTGAAGCAGACCGAGAGCGTGGAGCGGATGCGCGGGTCCTCGCGGCTGACCAGCCCGAAGAGCGGGAGGTCCACGACGAGGGCGCCCACGGCCATGGCCCAGAACGCGCTGGGCGCGTCGGGCAGGAACCGGATCGTGCCTGGGAGCGCCCAGACGATGACGGCCGCGGCCACGGCGACGACGCCCCAGGTCAGCAGCCGGGTCAGGTGCAGCCTGCTCCGGACGACTACCGACACTCATGACACCATATGCCGAGATCGGCGGCATAAACCCGACTTTGGTGGGGTTAGCGAACTCGGCGGGATGCCGGCGTCAGGCCGCTGGCGGCGTCAGGACTGACTGGGTGACGGTGCGCGTTCAGCCTCGCGTGGCGTTCACCTGAGCGACGTAGTGCTCGACGGTACGGACGAGAAACTCCGGGGTGCGGGCCTGGTACTCCAGCGACACGATCTCGGCCGGGAAGAAGATCGCGTCCACCTCCGGCAGCCCGGTGACGCCGAGATCCGTCTCGCCGTCCTGGTACACCGTGACCCACATGAAGCCGTCGAGCGCGTCGATCACGGCCTGGCCCAGCGCGACCGACACCGCGTTGATGATCGTGTCCGCGTCCTCGCCCTCAGGGTTCTGGGCCAGCCACGCCCCCCAGGCGCGGTCCACGCCGGCCAGCCCTTCCTCGCCCGACCCGTAATCGCCGACAAACCTGTCGACGAGCGCGAGCTGCGCCTGCACCCAGGCCTGCTCCTCATCGGTCAGCTTCATCAGCGTCGCGTCCACGCAGGCACTCTATCGGGCAGGTACGACACGCGCAGACGGAACTCTGCGCCGAAAGGTGCCGCGAAGGCGCCGCAAGGTGCCGCAAGGTGCAGGAAGGTGCAGGAAGGACGCCTTCCTAGGCAAAAAACGTCAGGAGGGACGCCTTCCTGACACCTCAAACACCTCAGGCACCTCGGACACACGAACCCGTACGGTCAGCGGAGGTCCCGGACGTCCCACACCCAGACGCCGTCACGCGGCTCGCCCTCCCGGTCGATCAGCGCCGAGACCGTGCGACGCAGCACCTCGAAGTGCTCCTGCGGGGCGAGGATCAGTGCGTCCGCCTCCCAGAAGCGGATGTCCTCCAGGGCGGTGGCCTGCAGGTCCGGGTCCACGTCGGGGGCGACCCCGGTGACGGCGACCTCGGTGAGCAGCAGGCCGGTCGGCCGGTCCGGCGGGCCGTACCGGGCGAGCGGGTTCTCCGGGCTGGTCGGACCCAGGAAGTACCCGTCGACGAAGCGTGTCTCGAGGTTCGTGGTCACCAGGGCGCGCAGGGTCGGCTCACTGTACGGGTCGGGTGGTACGGGCACGAGCGTCCCGCCGTCGAGGTACTCGCGCCACGTGCCCGCGGTGATGAACGCCGGGAGGCCCTCGGGCTGGGTCACCCGCAGCGGGGTCGGCACCAGGGGCAGGAGCAGCGCCGCGGTCACCCCCCAGACGAGGGCCCGGGGGACGCCTCGGACGTCGGCGAGCAGGCGGTCCAGGCCGGCCGCGATGATCACCCCGATGGCGGGCACGACGACCAGCGCGAGGCGGATGGTAATCACCGAGTCGAGGAGCGGAAGGTAGCTGAGTAGCCGCCACGGCCCCGCCACCCCGGTGTCGTACCCGTTGACGATGATCGTGTTGCCCAGCGACAGCAGCAGGAACACGGCCGCGATCACGGCGGCCACCCGCACCACCAGCACCCGCCACAGCAGGGCGGCGATCACCATGGCCAGGAGCACCAGCGGCAGGCCGATGAACGCGTTGGTCTCGCCCGGGTCGTCGTTGAGCGGGCTGCCCGCCCCGAGCCGCCCGGCGACCGGATTGGTTCCGTACGCCGTGTAGATGCCCAGGTCGGCCCCGTAGAACTGGGCCCAGGCGAAGGGACCCCGGTAGTGCTGGGGGCCGAAGAACTGGACCCACAGCGGGTAGGCGGTGAGCACTACCGTCACCCCGATGGCCACCGCCAGCCCGCGCAGGAACGGCCGGGCCTTGGCGCGCGCGTCGGCGGGGCGGCTGACGGCGTAGGTGAGGACCATGACCACGCAGGCCGCCACGGTAAACAGCAGAAGCTCCTCGTTGAGGAAGACCTGGTAGGCGGCCATCAGCCCGAGGATTACGCCGGACCGGACCGGCCGCGGGGCCGATCCGAGCCGGGCCACCGCCGAGACGATGAGCGGGAGCATGAACTGGGCCGAGATGTTCGGATGCCCGTTGCCGTGTCCCACGATGCCCGGGAAGAAGCCGCAGAAGGCCCCGATGACCGCGGCGACCGCCCGGTTGCTGGTGACGTGGCGGAGGAGCACGACATACCAGGCGAGGGCGGTACCGGCCAGACCGATGGTCAGCGCCAGCGCGTAGGAGATCCCGGGGCCGAGGGTGAGGGTGACGGGGATCAAGGGCACCGCCAGGCCGAGGAAGGCGGTGTTGGCCATGAGGTTCACGCCGTACGGCACCCCCATCAGCGTGGTGAAGAAGGGACTGTGGAGGTTCACCACCGCGTGGGCGGCGTGCTCGAAGAAGAACAGGAACTGGGCGTGGTCCCGGGTGTTGTCGGCCGTCGCCGCCGATCCCCCGGACAGCCACAGGCCGGCGGTCACCACGAACGCCAGGCCGAGGTAGAGCAGTACGGCGAGTATGTCGGGAAGCCACCGCCGCCAGCGCGGGTTCTCGCCTGCACCAAACAGGCGGCGCAGACGCTGCGCCGCCGTCCCCCGTGCCCCCACGCCAGCACCGTAACGGCCGCCGGGCGCCTCGGGCCGGTCAATCGGCGATGATCACGGTGAGGCGATCCGTATCGCGCAGGCGTACGGACGCCTCACGGTGATCATGGGCCGTGATCAGGGTGAGGCGGTTGTTCACCGCGGGGCGTACAGACGCCTCACGGTGATCATGAGTCGTGGGTCGCGAGGAGCGACTTCCGGGCGTACTCGGGGCGGAGACGCGAACGCGGCCCGGGGGTGGGGCCCGGGCCGCGTCTCGGTGAAGGTCAGTGCGTACGAAGTCAGCTCGTACAGGGCCATTTCGTACAGCGCCATTCGTACGAAGCCACCCCGTACGAAGTCGGTCCGCGCGGGGTCAGTCCAGGCTTTCGCGCCGCTGCTTCCAGGCCTCCCACGCCTCAAGGATCCAGAACACGATTCCGGAGAGGACCAGGATGATCGCCAGGCTCACGGCCTGCTCGGTCACGCTGAGCTGGAGCGTCTCCGGGTTGAGGCCGACGAGCTCACGCAGCGACGGGATGCCGAGGCTGTTCCAGAACAGGATCCACAAACCGATCTCGACGACGAACACGAAGATCCACGCGCGCAGCCGGCCGACGACGTGGGCGATCCAGTTGATGCCGATGGCGACCAGGAAAGCCACCACGATCGCGAGCGTCTCGTCGGGGTGGTCCGGCACCCAGGCGATGATCCGGTCGCTGCCCTCGGCGCTGCCGCGGCTGATCGCGTCCGCGAGCTGCTGGCGGAATGCGATGGTCAGGACAAGCAGAACGATCAGCACGACGGCGCCGATGAATGGGGCCAGCAGGCTGCGTGACTTCGAACCGGTCTCGGCCATGGAGTCCTCCGGGGGAACAGCGGGCCGCCAGCATCGCCGCCCGACTGGTCAGTCGTGAGTTGTGTCAGTCGTGGGTCATGGTGAGGGTGGCAGGCAAGCCGGCTGTGGTCAAGGCGACCCGACGGGACGCTTGGGACGGTTGTGACGGCGGTCGCGGGGCCACTGGCCGCTGGCGTCCGTCAGCACCGGGCGCCGCCTACCACCGGGTGAGCGCGTCGGCGACCTCGGTGCTCGGGGGCGACTCGACCGCGGGCCGGCGGTCCCGCCAGGCGTCCCAGGCGGCCTTGGTGGCGGCGAAGTAGTCGCGCACCCAGTTCTGGGCTTGCGTGCTCCAGCGGCAGTCGGGGCAGCCCGCCACCACCCCGTCGGCGTCGATGCCGGCCTGCCGACAGAGCGCCACCGCCCGGGCCACGTGGTGGCCCTGGGTCACGATGAGGGCCGTGGTGATGCCGTAAACGTCGCGGGCCCGCACGCAGGTGTCGTACGTGTCCAGGCCGTACGGGTCCTCCACCACCCGATCGGGGTCGACGCCGATCGAGGCGAGGTAGTCGCGCATGACCGTCGTCTCGTTGCCCGACCGGCCGTTGGCGTCGCCGCTGACCAGGATGACCCGGGCTCGGCCGGCCGTCACCAGCGCGGCGGCGGTGTCCAGGCGGCCCTGGAGGAAGTTGTACGGCCGGGTCCGGTCGGGGGCGACCTGGCCCCCGAGGACGATGACGACGTCGGCGCGAGGTCCGCCCGCCCCGGCGAGGTCGGCCTCGGTGTAGATATGCCCGGCGGCCGCGACCCGTACCCAGATGAACGGCCCGGCCGCGGCCACGATGAGGGCGAGCACCGCGACCACGGCGACCCGCACGCCCAGGCGAATCCAGCGGGGCAGGCGGGTCCAGCTAAGGAGACCGGCCCAACGGCGCAGGCGGGCCCAGCGGCGGCGCGGGCGTTGCCCCGCCTCCCGGGCCGGGCTGGGCTGGTCGGTGTGCGGGGCGGTGTCTTCGGCGGCTCGTCCCCCGGTCGTCGGCTCGGCGATCACCTCGTCCACGCCCGCCCATCCAACGACCTGGCCGTCGATATGTACAGCTAGCCGACCGCTTTGGTCGTATGCCCGACACGTCCGGGCCCACCTTACGGGGCTTGGTCGGCCGGCTCGGGCAGGATTGTCTCGTCGCCGGCACCGCGTGCGTCGGCGGCACGTCGGCAGCCGGCTCGAGGAGGTGGACTTCGGTGGCCGGGCGCATCCGGGACGAGGACGTGGCGTTGGTGCGGGAGCGCACCAACATCGCTGATGTCGTGTCGGAGTACGTGACGCTCAAGCCCGCCGGACAGGGCACGGTCAAAGGGCTGTGCCCGTTCCACGACGAGAAGACCCCCTCTTTCAACGTGTCCATCACGAAGGGTGTCTATTTCTGCTACGGCTGCGGGGCGGGTGGGGACGCCATCACGTTCCTCACCACCCTGGAGCGGCTGACCTTCGTGGAGGCGGTGGAGCGGCTCGCGGCCAAGGCCGGCGTGCAGCTGCACTACGTCGAGGCCGGGCCGGCGCCGAAGCGTCCACAGGGGCAGCGGCAGCGCCTGGTCGCGGCGAACACGGCGGCCGCCGAGTTCTACGCCGAGCAGCTCGGCATTGCCGGCGCCCAGGCGGCCCGCCAGTTCCTGGCCGAGCGGGGCTTCGACAAGCAGGCGGCCCAGGACTACGGCTGTGGCTTCGCGCCCGAAGGCTGGGACACGCTCACTCGGTACCTGCAGCAGAAGGGGTTCACCGCCCAGGAGCTGGTCACCGCCGGCCTGGCCAAGCCGGCCCGCTCGGGCAGCCTCATCGACCGGTTCCGGCGGCGGCTGATCTGGCCCATCCGGGACCTCGCCGGCGACGTGATCGGCTTCGGGGCTCGCAAGCTCTTCGATGACGACGACGGCCCCAAGTACCTCAACACGCCCGAGACGCCGCTGTACAAGAAGTCGCAGGTGCTCTACGGCATCGACCGGGCCAAGCGGGAGATCGGCAAGCAGGGCCGGGCCGTGATCGTCGAGGGGTACACCGACGTGATGGCCTGCCATCTCGCCGGCGTACCCACGGCGGTCGCTACGTGCGGCACCGCGTTCGGCCCGGAACACATCACGGTGCTGCGCCGGCTCCTCATGGACACCGACGCCTACCGGGGCGAGATCATCTTCACGTTCGACGGCGACGCCGCCGGCCAGAAGGCGGCGCTGCGGGCGTTCGAGGACGAGCAGCGGTTCGTGGCCCAGACCTACGTCGCGGTCAGCCCCGACAACATGGACCCGTGCGAGCTGCGCCTGGCCCGGGGGGACGTGGCGGTCCGCGACCTCATCGCCCGGCGCGTCCCCATGCTGGAGTTCGCCCTGCGGTCCACAGTGGAGAAGTACAACCTCGACGAGGCCGAGGGCCGCGTGGCCGCGCTCAAGGTGGCGGCCCCGCTGGTGGCCCGCATCAAGGACCGGGCGCTGCGCCCCGAGTACACCCGACGCCTGGCCGGCCTGCTCGGCATGGAGGTCGACGTCGTCACCCGCGCCGTGAACAGCGCGGCCACCCGCGGGCCGGGCCGGCCGGGTGACCGTACGGCCGGCGCACCCGTCGCGCCGGCCCAGCGACCCGCGCCAGCGCCGAACGACCCGCGCACGCTGGTGGAGCGGGAGGCGCTCAAGCTCGCCCTGCAGGAGCCGGTGCTGGCCGGGCCGGTCTTCGATGCGGTGGACGAATCGGTCTACGCCTATCCTCCCCACGTCGCGATCCGGCGGGCGATCGCGGCCGCCGGGGGTGCGGCCACGGCCAGTGGGGGAGCGGTGTGGATCGAAGCGGTCCGGGATACGTGCGACGACCTGATGGCCAAGGCGCTCGTCTCCGAGCTCGCCGTGGAACCGCTGAAGGTCGCCGAGGCCCCCGACCCGCACTACGTGCACGTCCAGCTGTCGCAGCTGCAGCTGTACGCCCTCAGCGGGCAGATTGCCGAGACGAAGTCCCGGCTGCAGCGCATGAACCCGATCGAGCAGCGCGACGAGTACCACCGGGTCTTCGGGGAGCTGCTCTCCCTCGAGGCCCACGCCCGGGCCCTGCGTGAGCAGGTGACCAGTGCGCTGTAGCGGTCGGGCGCCGGTTACCGTGTGACCGTGTTTCGACGTCGTAAGCCGCCGCGGTCGCTGCGGCCGAAGGTGGACGCGGGCGAGCGGTGGCTCGCCTGGGCCCGCAGCGCCGACGACCCCGAGCAGGCGGTCGTCGTGACCACGCTGGGGCTGTGGCTGCCGGGCCGGCCCCGGTTGGGCTGGCACCAGATCCACAAGGCGACCTGGTCGGGGTCGCGGCTGACCGTCATTCCGTCGGTGCCGGTGGGCGATCCGGTGCCGCTGGACGGGGCCGGCAGCTACGCGGTGCTCGCCGACGACGAGCCGGTGACGGTGACGCTCACCGAGCCGGGCGACGTGCCGGCCGAGGTTCGCACCCGGGTGACCCGGTCGGTGGCTTACACGGCGCACCACCCCGTGCCCGGCGGGGGTGTCCGCGTGGTGGGGCGCCGGGTGTCGGGCGTGAACGGCCTGGCCTGGCACGTGCGGTACGACGACGGGACGCCGTACGACGATCCCGCGGTGGTCGCCGCGACTTCGCAGCTGGTCGCCGAGGCAATCGCCGCCCGCCGGCCGCCGGACTGATGCCGCCGCACGCGGTGTCAGGAGGGCGTCCTTGCTACGCACCGGGTGTCAGGAGGGCGTCCTTGTTGTGCGCTCAGCGTCAGCAGGGCGTCCTTCCTGCGTACGACGTCCTTCGCACGCCCGATCTGTGGTCGAGCCGGGCAGGTCCGGCCGAGACCGGTCGAGCCGGGGTAATTCAGGCGACCGTGTCAGAGGGTCGGACTAGGGTCCATCACCGTGGCAGACGAACCCCTGATCCACGCTCGCGGCCTGGTCAAGCGTTTCCCGGCGCGGGGCCGACGGGGCGTCGAGTTCACGGCCGTCAAAGGCATTGACGTCGATGTGTATCCGGGCGAGTCGTTCGGCTTCCTCGGGCCCAACGGAGCGGGCAAGTCCTCGACGATGCGGATGATCGGCTGCGTCTCGCCGCCCAGCGGCGGCACGCTGCGCATCCTCGGCATGGACCCCGTTCGCGACGGTCCTCGCATCCGGGCGCGGCTGGGCGTCTGCCCCCAGCAGGACTCGCTGGACCCCGAGCTCACCGTCATCGAGAACCTCACGGTCTACGCCGGTTACTTCGGCATCCCCCGCTCGGTGGCGAAGGCGCGGGCGGCCGAGCTGCTGGAGTTCGTGCAGCTCAGCGAGCGGGCGTCGGACCAGGTGGAGCCGCTCTCCGGCGGGATGAAGCGACGGCTCACGATCGCCCGCGCCCTGGTCAACGAACCCGACCTGGTGCTGCTCGACGAGCCGACGACCGGCCTGGACCCGCAGGCCCGGCACCTGGTGTGGGAGCGGCTGTTCCGGCTCAAGCAGCGCGGCGTCACGCTCGTGCTCACCACGCACTACATGGATGAGGCGGAGCAGTTGTGCGACCGGCTCGTGGTCATGGACGGCGGCCGCATCGTGGCCGAGGGAACGCCACGGTCGCTCATCGCCGAGCACTCGAGCCGCGAGGTGCTGGAACTTCGGTTCGCCCACGACGACCTGGACGCGGTGGCCGGCAAGCTCACCGGCATCGGGGAGCGGATCGAGGTGCTGCCCGACCGCATCCTCGTCTACGCCGACGACGGCGACGACGCGGCCGGCGAGGTCCACCGTCGCGAGCTCGCCCCCACCAGCGTGCTCGTGCGGCGCAGCACGCTCGAGGACGTCTTCCTCAAGCTCACCGGCCGGACCCTGGTGGACTGATCCGAGGGATTGACGCCATGAGCAGCTATGTGGCCCCGTCGCCGTGGCCGGTCTTCTACCACCGGTGGCGGCTGTACCTGAACACCTGGCGCGGCAGCGTGTTCAGCTCATTCCTGCTGCCGGTCATGTTCCTGGTCGGGCTGGGCATCTCGGTGGGGTCCTATGTGGACGACAGCGCGTTGGGGATGCCGTACGCCCACTTCATCGCGCCCGGGGTGCTCGCCTCGACCGTGCTCCAGGTCGCGATCAGCGAGGCGGCCTGGCCGGTGCTGGCCGCCTTCCAGTGGGTGCGGACCTACCACGCCATGCGGGCCGCGCCGCTGCGCCCGATCGACATGGTGGGCGGGGAGATCCTCTGGATCTGGCTGCGGGCGGGCACCTCGGCCGCCGGGTTCCTCATCGTGCTGACGTTGTTCGGCATCGTCCGGTCCCCGGTCGCGCTGCTCGCCCTGCCGGCGGCACTGCTGCTGGCCGTCGCGAGCTGTGCACCCGTGCTCGCCTACTCGGCATCGATCCGCCGAGACGGCTGGTTCGCGTTGCTGTTCCGGTTCGGGGTGATCCCGATGACCCTGTTCGCCGGGGTGTTCTTCCCGGTGGAGCAGCTGCCGCTGGCCGCCCGCTGGGTCGCCTACGCCTCGCCGCTGTGGCACGGCGTCGAGCTGTCCCGGGCGGCGACGCTGGGCACGCCGACCGCGATCGGCTGGCTCGGCCACGCCGCCTACCTGGCGCTGTGGGCCGTGGCGGGGTATCTGCTCGCCGTTTACCGGTACACCCGGAGGTTGACCGACTGATGGTGACCACGCTCGTCGCGTCCCGCGTGCTGCGCCGCACGACGGCCCTGTTCGGGACCCTGTCCCGGGCCGGGTCGGTCACGGCCCGGGATCTCACGGCGGCTCGGCACACCGGTTACTGGCTGGTCGTGCTCTCCGGCTTCCTCGAGCCGGTCCTGTACCTGTTCTCCATCGGCCTCGGCGTTGGTGCACTGGTCGGCGAGTTCCACCTCGCCGATGGCCGGGTGATCAGCTACGCGGCCTTCGTGGCCCCGGCGATGCTCGCCGCCTCGGCCATGAACGGGGCCCTGGCCGAGACCGGCTACAACTTCTTCGCCCGCCTGAAGTGGGAGAACCTCTACGACGCCATGGTGGCCACGCCCCTGCGCCCGATCGAGGTCGCCCTCGGTGAACTGTTGTGGGCCCTGGCCCGCGGGCTCATCTACGAGGTCGCCTTCCTCGGCATCATGGTCGCGCTGGACCTCACCACGGTCTGGCGGGCTCTGCCTGCGCTGGCCGCGTCGGTGCTGGTCGGTCTGGCCTTCGGCGGGCTGGGCATGGCGTTCTCCACCTTCATGCGCAGCTGGCAGGACTTCGACTACCTGTCCGTGGCCACGTTCGCACTGTTCCTGTTCTCGGGGACGTTCACACCGGCCGACGCCTACCCCGATGCGCTGCGGGTCGTCGTGGCGTTGACCCCGCTCTACCACGGCGTCGAGCTGCTGCGGGGCTTCACGACCGGGGCGCTGAACGTGGCCATGGTGGGCCACGCCCTCTACCTGGCCGCCCTGGCCGTGGCCGGGCTGGCCGTGGCCGGGCGCCGGATGACCCACCTGCTGTGCCGCTGACGGTCGTCGGGCGCCGGATGGCTGCGCTGCCGCGAGCCTGCGGATCTTGGAAATTGGTACCCCCTATAGGGGGGTCTAGCTTCCATGATCTCGCCTTGTCCGTCCTGACATAAGTGACAAAACGGGCAGGTCGGCTCAACGCGTCAGCAAGAGTGGGCGGCCGGGCCGGCGTCGTGGGTCTGAGCGTCGGGCGCCGGAGAGTGCTTGGGCGCTGAGCGCCGAGCGGAGGTTCATGATCACAGTGCCCCGACCCTCGCGATGGGTTACCCGTCGGGCTTCACTGATCGGCTGACGGCAAGTTCAAGGAGAACTACCGCCAGGTGGCGGGGGCCATGAGTGGTGGGCAACGACATCTCGTGCCTAGGAGGGCCAGCTCGCGGGGGGAGACTCGAACTCCCAACCAACCGGTTAACAGCCGGTTGCTCTGCCGATTGAGCTACCCGCGATCGAAGCGGCCTGGTTAGCGTACCGGATGGGTGGGGTGCCTCTGCCACCGGGTTTCCCCTCGGCCGTGGGGTCATGTTTGACCCTCCCGTATCGGCCATTCTCATGCTGGTTCGCCCGTACTGTCGGTTTCGTGACGGCGTCGCCCGCAGGAAGGACGCCCTCCTGACGCTGAGCCTGCCAGCAAGGACGCCCTCCTGACACCGAGCGCGTGGCAAGGACGCCTGCTTGACGCCGAGTGCCCAGGAAGGACTCCCTCCTGACAAACGGAGGGCGCGCAGCAGGGACGCCCTCCTGACGCCGGGCGCGCAGGAAGGACGCCTTCCTGACACTCATGACCCCAGGCACGCCCGGTTGACCCGCGCGACGCCAGCCCGGCCCCGAACATCCCGACCATCAACCCCCTGCATCAATGCGGTGCCAGATGGTCGAACCGGCAGCGTACGGGTGCCCGGGGAAGGGACGATGGGTCTGTACGGGGGAATGGAAGGAGACCACCATGCGCGGCAGGCTGATGTTCGCCGCCGGCTTTGGGATCGGGTACCTGTTCGGGACCCGGGCCGGCCGGGAGCGCTTCGACCAGATCATGGAAAAGGCGAAGCAGGTCTGGCAGAGCGACACCGTTCAGGAAGCCGCTGGCGCGGTGCAGGCCCAGGCCGAGCGTATCTATGGCAGCGGCAAGCAGATGGTGACCGAGCGGGCACACCGGATGCGTGAGAAGAACATGCCAAAGCGCCCGGAGCACGAGGCGCAGGAGCGTCCTGAGGCGGCCTGGGAAGCCCCCGTCGGTTTCCCAGTGAGCACCTCGTACTGACGCAGCCGGGTGACAGGACCAGGCACTACCCACAACCGGCGCGCCGGGACCCGCCCTCGTAGGGCGGTCCCGGCGGCTTCCACCGGCTGGAGCCGACGTCCGTGCGACGGGCGAGCGGCGTGCGGTGAGCGCAGAGCAGAGCCGACCGGCGAGCCAGGTCGGTGGACGAGTTCGCTCGTCCGACTGGCGAGTCAGGTTCGGCCGCGGTCAGACCACGGGCGGGCCGCCGAGAACGGCGCCCGGCGCCGAGGGCAGGCCGCTGCCGAGCGGTGAGGTCGGGTACACGTGAGTGGTGAAACCGGCTTCCACGGCCCGAGCCCTGGCTCACCGCGAAGAGGTACGCATGCCGCACCCCGCAGGTGACCTCCGTACCGGGGTGCGGCGATGCGTCTGCGAGATGGGTAGCGCCGCACGCGCCACTCAACGCCTTCGCATCGCGCCGCGCCCGCACGGCCGGCGCCTACGGTCGCGTTTGGCCGGAAGGGCCGCCCGTCCGGCGGGCACGGCCGTACCGCCCACGGGTTCACCGTCGATCCCCTGAGGCCGAGCGCGTGGCAAGGACGCCCGCTTGACGCTGAGTGCCCAGCAAGGACTCCCTCCTGACAACGAGGCGGGTCGTCACGGCCCGCATCCGACGGCGACCCGTGGCCATGACATTTGTCATGAGATATTGATGACGTTTGTTACTCCACCCAGGTGGAGGCCTCGCCAAGAATCGATGGCGTGGTTAAGGTTCCTGTCCAGTCATCGACGGCCGCGAACGTCATCGAGCTGAACAACGTCAGCCGGCGTTACGGATCGTTCGAGGCCGTCCGCGGTGTCTCGTTCAGCGTCGCCAAGGGGGAGCTGTTCGCCCTGCTCGGCACGAACGGGGCCGGCAAGACGTCCACCGTCGAGGTTGTCGAAGGGCTGAGCCGGCCCTCCAGCGGCGAGGTCCGGGTGCTCGGCCACGACCCGTACACCGAGCGGGCGCTCGTCCGCCCCCGGATCGGGATCATGCTGCAGGAGGCCGGTTTCGCCGGCGACCTCACGGTGGTCGAGACGATGCGCATGTGGGCCGGTACGGCTTCCCGCCCCCGGCCCGTGCCCGAGGTCATGGCCGCGGTCGCGCTCGAGCACAAGGCGTCCACCCAGGTCAAGCAGCTCTCCGGGGGCGAGCGTCGGCGCCTGGATCTCGCGCTGGCCCTGCTCGGCTCTCCCGAGGTGCTGTTCCTCGACGAGCCGACCACGGGCCTGGACCCGGAGAGCCGGCGTAACACCTGGCAGCTCATCCGGGGCATGCTCGCCGAGGGTACGACCGTGCTGCTGACCACTCACTACCTGGAAGAGGCCGAGGAACTGGCCGACCGACTCGCCATCATGCACGCCGGACACATCGTGGCCGCCGGTACGGTGGCGGAGGTGGTGGCGGCCCACCCGGCCCGGATCACGTTCCAGCTTCCGGCCGGCGTGGCGCCCGAGGCCCTGCCCACTCTCCCCGGCGCCCGGTCTGTCCACTGTGATCCGACCAACGGCGCTGTTGAGATCCGTACGGACGCGCTGCAGGAGTCGCTGGCCGCGCTGCTGGCCTGGGCCAACCCGGCCGGCCTCGTGCTGCCGCGGCTGCAGGCCCGGTCGGCCTCGCTCGAGGAGGCGTTCCTCTCCGTGGCCGACGGCCACATGTCCCTCGCTGACCCCCAAACCGAGAAGGTCTCCGCCTGATGTCCACGCTGTCGCCGTCCATCAATCGTTCGTCGTCCATCAATCGGTCGTCTGTCAGTCGCCTGTCCCTGCGCCGCATCTGGGGGCTCGGCCGGGCCGAGTTCACGCTCTTCTGGCGCAACAAGACCGCCGTGGTCAACGCCCTGGTGCTGCCCCTGGTCATGGTGGGCGCGTACGCCTTCTACGCCCGGGACAACGAGTCGCTCACGGGCAACACGTCGATAAGCGTGTACATACTGACCGGCACCGTCGTCTTCGTCCTGCTGTTGGTCGTCTACTACAACCTCGTCACCGCGTACGTCGCCCGCCGCGAGGAGCTCATGCTCAAGCGGCTGCGTACGGGTGAGGCCCACGACGGTGAGATCCTGGCGGCCGGGGCGATGCCGGCCGTGGTCGTGGCGTTGGCCCAGGTCGTGGTTGCGGTGGGGATCGGCGCGGCGCTGCTGGACCTGCCCGTACCGGTCAACGTGGTGCTGCTGCTCGTGGGCCTGCTGGGTGGCATCGTGGTCTTCGTCCTGCTGGCTGCGGCGTCGACGGCGTTCACCAGTAACGTCGAGTTTGCGCAGATCAGCACGCTGCCGGTGCTGATGGTCTGCGCGTTCGGCTCGGGTGCGCTCATCCCGTTCAGCGCGCTGCCCGACGCCGCCGTCCAGGTGCTGCGGTTCATCCCGCTTGCCCCCGTGGTGGAGTTGCTGCAGCTCGGTTGGGTCGGCGGCCCGGACGGCGTGGGCTTCGCGGAGGCGTTCGTGCAGGCCCGCAAGCCGGTTGCCATTCTGGTGGGGTGGATCGTCTTCGGGTGGCTGGCGCAGCGGCGCTGGTTCCGCTGGGAACCGCGCCGGTCCTGACGGTCGTACGGCTGGTGGTGCGGTGATGTGGAGCCTGCGGTGGTGGCGGGGTCTCAGCCAGGTCGAGCGCTTCGACATCTATACCCGGTGGTCGTTCTATGCCCTCCTGATGGTCGGGCCGGCCACCATGATGGGCTCCTTCTCCCATCCGCAGCCGATACGGCCGGCCTTGGTCGCGGTCCTCGGGGCCAGCATCGTCCAGGCCATGCTCGGCGTGGTCGTGGTCCGGGCGATGCTGGCCCGCCGGCGTACCCCGGGGCCGATCCCGCGGCTGCCCTTCGTCGCCCTGGTCGCCGTGACCCTCGCCGGGCTCGCGCTCACGTGGCGCGAGCTTCCCCACGATGCGCCCAACGCGCGGCTGGCGACGGTGTTCCTCGTGGTCACCTTCGTCGGGCTGCTGTCGCTGGTGGTGAGGTTCCGGCTCGCGGTGCTGGCGATGGTGGCCGCGCTCGTCGTGCCGGTCACCCTTGAGTTCGCCGGGCTGGGTGCGACGCCACCCGATACGCCGAGGATCCTGATCACCGCCGGCATCATCGCGATCGCCGGGGTGTGCGCCATCGGCGCCTACCGGGCCGGCGTGTGGATGTTCGATGTCGTGTGGGAGCTCGACCGGGCTCGCGGCCTCGAAGCCCGGCTCGCGGTGGCCGAGGAGCGGCTGCGCTTCGCCCGCGACCTGCATGACGTGGTCGGGCGCGGGCTGGCGGTGGTGTCGCTCAAGAGCGATCTCGCGGCGCGGCTCGCCCAGCGCGGGCGTCCGGAGGCGGCCGCCGAGATGCTGGAGGTCCGTCGGGTCGCGCAGGATCTGCTGGCCGAGGTCCGCGAGGTGGTGCGAGGTTACCGGCGGACCGACCTCGGGGCGGAGCTGGCCGGGGCGCGGTCGGTGCTCGCCTCGGCCGGTATCGAGTGCCGCATCATCGGCAGCGGCGACGCGATCGGGGAGCAGGCCCAGGCGACCCTGGGCTGGGTCGTGCGGGAAGGGACCACGAACGTCCTGCGCCACAGCCGGGCGACGACGTGCACCATCGCCCTGCGGGCGTACGAGGACTCGGTCGAGCTAACTATGGAGAACGATGGTGCCCACGGGAGCGGGACGCTGGCCCTCGGCCACGGGCTCGTCGGCCTCACCGAGCGGCTGGCCGCGGCCGGCGGGTCGCTGACCGCCGAGCGTCTGCCCGGGGCGCGGTTCCGGGTGGTCGCCCGGGTGCCGCTCTCGGCGGCGGCCCACGACCCGGCGTCCGGCGGTGCCGACGTCACCCCGCCGCCCGGTGGTGCCGGCGTCACCCCGGCGAACGCCGGCGCCACCCCGCCGAACGACGGGACCGGCCAGGCCGACCGGGGCGTCGGGCGCGCTCGTCCTGGCCGGCCGGCCGAGGCCGGCCGGTCGGCCGACGACGTGTCTGCCGACGGTGACCGGTCGGCTGACGAGGACCGGTCGGCCGGCGACGATCGGGTGGAGGCGATGGCGCCGTGATCTCCATCCTGCTGGCCGAGGATGAGCACTTGATTCGGAACGCGCTCGCGGCTTTGCTGCGCCTGGAGGAGGACTTCGACGTGGTCGGCGAGGCCGCGACCGCGGAGAAGGCGCTGGACCTGGCCCGAGCGCTGCTGCCGGACGTCGCGCTGCTGGACCTCCAACTGCCCGACCTCGACGGCATCGCCCTGGCCACGGCCATCCACGAGGAACTGCCGGAGTGCGCGACCGTGATCGTGACCAGCCACGGCCGTCCCGGCTACCTCAAGCGGGCGCTGGCTGCCGGCGTCCGCGGGTTCCTGCCCAAGACCGTCTCGGCCGAGGTGCTGGTCGACGTGGTGCGTACCGTCCACAAGGGAGGGCGGTACGTCGACCCCGGGCTCGCCTCGGAGGCGATCAGTGCCGGCGACAGCCCGCTCACCCCGCGCGAGGCGGACGTGCTCGAACTCGCCGCCGACGGGGCCCCGATCGAGGAGATCGCCCAGCGGGCCTCGCTGTCGCCCGGTACCGTCCGCAACTACCTGTCGTCGGCCTCCGCCAAGATCGGCGCGGCGAACCGCCACGAGGCGGTGCGCATCGCCCGGCGCCTCGGCTGGATCTGACCGGCCTCTGGATCTGGCCAGCACAATGCGCTTGGGTCAGTCAGGAAGGCGCGTGGCTGTGCCAGGAAGGACGCCCTCTTGACGCCTTTTGCCTAGGAGGGCGTCCTTCCTGACAACGCGTCCCGTCCCGACAACACGAGCGACCGACAGGAGAACCGCCATGCGTATCACCGTGCTGGGCGCCGGATCCTGGGGCACGACCGTGGCCTCGATCCTCACCCGCCGCGACCACGAGTCGTTGATCTGGGCGCGCAATCCTGACACGGCCGCCGAGATCAATGAGCAGCACACCAACAGCCGGTACCTGCCGGGTTTCACGCTCCCGACCCGGCTGCGGGCCACGGCCGACTTGGAGGAGGCGGCCCGCCACGCCCAGATGCTGGTGGTCGGGGTGCCGTGCGGCGCGTTCCGGGCCACGCTCGAGCAGGTCGTGCCCTACCTGAGCCCGTGGGTGCCCGTGATCAGCCTGAGCAAGGGGCTGGAGAACGGCACGTTGATGCGCATGACCGAGATCATCAAGGAGGTCCTGCCCGGGCACCCGGCCGCGGCGCTCGCCGGCCCCAACCTGGCCAAGGAGATCATGTCCGGCATGGCGGCGGCGAGTGTGATCGCCACCGAGGACCTGTCGGTCGCCACCGCCATGCAGCAGGTGATCCGCCGCCAGCTGCTGCGGGTCTACACCAACCACGACGTGATCGGGTGCGAGATCGGCGGTGCCCTGAAGAACGTCATCGCCATCGCCACCGGAATCGCCCAGGGCCTGGGCGTCGGCGACAACACCCGGGCCGCCGTGATCTCCCGTGGCCTGGCCGAGCTCACGAAGCTCGCCATGGCCATGGGCGGGGAGCCGGCCACGCTGGCCGGGCTGGCCGGCATGGGCGACCTCGTGGCCACTTGTATCAGTCCGCAGAGCCGCAACCGGTACGTGGGAGAGCAGCTCGGCCGGGGCCGCCCGCTGGACGAGATCCTGGCCGAGATGGGACAGGTGGCGGAGGGCGTCAAGACCGTCCACGCCGCGGTCGCCCTGGCCGACCGGTACGGACTGGCGATGCCGATCACCCGCACCATCCACCGGGTCGTCACGGGCGAGATCACCGCCGTCGACGCGTACGCCGGCCTGCTGCGTACCCATCCGGCTGGCCACGAGTCCGACCCGGGGTGAGGCCAACCTCCTCGGGTGTTGGTGTCAGGAAGGACGCCCGCTTGACGCCAAATGCCTAGGAGGGAGTCCTTCCTGACGCGTGGCACGGGACCCTGATGTCGCTGGGGCGGCCTGAGCCGGGCAGGATGATCAGATGATCGAGATACCGGCGGCCGTACGGGCCAAGGCGACGGTGCACGGCGCGCACCAGTGGCTCAACGACCTCCCATCGTTGGTAGCCGACCTGGAGCGCGCGTGGTCGGTCACCGTCGGGCGGACCTTCCCCGACGCGACCGAAGCGCTCGTCGCCGAGGCGGTCACCGCCGACGGTACGCCCGCCGTGCTGAAGCTGGTCATGCCCCGCGACGGGGTCCCCTACGCCGCCCACGAGATCAGCGTGCTGCGCCTGGCCGACGGGCAGGGATGTGCGCGGCTGCTGCAGGCGGACGTCGAGCGCGGGGCGCTGCTGATCGAACGGCTGGGCCGGTCGCTGTACGACCTGGGACTGCCCGTACCGCGCCAGCACGAGATCCTGTGCGCGGCGGCGCAGCGGGTCTGGCGGCCCGCCCCCGACGCCGGCCTGCCCACCGGCGCCGACAAGGGGCGGTGGCTGGCCGACTTCATCACGGCGACCTGGATCGAGCTGGACCGCCCGTGCGCGGAGCGCACCGTCGAGCATGCACTGTCCTGTGTGGAGAGACGGATCGCCGCCCACGACGACGAGCGCGCGGTACTGGTCCACGGCGACGTACACGCTTGGAATGCCCTGGAGGCCGGCGACGGGGAGTTTAAGCTGGTCGATCCCGACGGCCTGCTGGCCGAGGCGGAGTACGACCTCGGCGTGATCATGCGGGAGGACCCCGTCGAGCTCATGGAGGGAGATCCGTACGATCGGGCCCTCCGGCTCGCGCGCCTGACCGGGCGTGACCCGGTGGCCATCTGGGAGTGGGGGGTGGCCGAGCGCGTCTCGACCGGTTTGGTGCTGACCCGCATCGGTGTACAACCGGTCGCCGGTCAGATGCTCGCGGCCGCCGACCGCATCGCCCAGGCCGCCTGACCGGTTCGTCCCGCCGCCGACCGTTAGGCGACGCCGACTGGCCCGACCTCGCGTCAGGAAGGCGTCCTTGTTGGGCAATAGACGTCAACAGGGCGTCCTTCCTGACGCCGGCGGGCGACCGGCCGCCCCAAGCGCGGTAGCCTCGGTTGGTGTTCTCGCCTCAGGGCCCGTCGCTGCGGGAGTTGTGCGTCCAAGCGCTCTCCTCGGTCGAGCGTGGCTACGACCTGCTCGCGCCGAAGTTCGACTACACGCCGTTCCGCACCCCGCCGGGTATCCTGGACGCGACCGCCGACGTGCTGGCCCGGCTCGGGCCGTTCGAGCACGGATTGGACGTGTGCTGCGGGACCGGTGCGGGGATTCAGGTCCTGACGAAACTGTGCCGGGGACGGGTCACGGGTGTGGACTTCAGCGCCGGCATGCTCGCCCAGGCTCGCCGGGCTCATCCGCAGGCGACGTGGGTACGGGCCGACGCGCGGGCCCTCCCGTTCGTCGAGGACTTCGACCTCGCGGTCAGCTTCGGCGCGCTCGGCCACTTCCTGCCCGCCGAGCGGCCCGCGCTCTTCGCGGGTGTGCATCGGGCGCTGCGGCCCGGCGGGCTCTTCGCGTTTCCGGTCGGTACGGTGCCGCCCCCGACCTCGCTCGGGTACTGGGCCACGTTGGGCTTCGATCTGGCTATGCGAATCCGTAACGCCGTGTGGCGTCCCTCGTTCGTCATGTACTACCGCACCAACCCGCTGCCCGCCGTCCGGGACGACCTGACCCGGGCGGGTTTCGAGGTGACGACCGTCGCCCTGACCGCGCTCGGTGTGCGCCGCAACGGCCACCCCCGCTGCTGGCTCGTCCTCGCACGCAAACGAGACGATCAGGTCTGACCGGCCGAGGCATCCGCAATCGAGCAGCGTGGCGCCTTCGCGCCTCTCCGCGACCGACTGGGGTAGCCTGCGCGGGTGCGACCCACTCTCGGAATCCGCATAGCGGCGTTGCTGGCGGCGGCAGGCTTTCTCGGCGTGGCCCTCGGCATTCGGGCCGTCACGGGTGACTGGTCGGGCCACGGGTGGCTGGCCCAGAACTCGGGGACGGCGCTGTATGCGTCGATGGTGTACGTCGGTGTGATCTTTGTGCGGCCGCGCCTGTCGGCCGGGTGGGCCGGCGTCATCGCCACGGTGTTCTGCTGGGCGGTCGAGGCGGCTCAGCTGACCGGCATCCCGGCCGAACTCTCCGCGCGGAACATCCTGCTGCGGGCGGCCCTGGGTGTGCACTTCGACTGGGCCGACATCCTGTGGTATCCGGTGGGAACCGTTCCGCTCGTCGTGGTCGACCGGCTGGTGGGTGAGCGCTGGCGGCGCCGCGAGCCCGCCGACCCGGATCGGGCGGTATCCCACGCTTCCTGAGGACGGGATTGGGCTTACGGATGGCGAACGACTTCCTGTCGTCGGTGCTCGCCCGCTGGCACCTGACCGGGGACGACTCCGAAAGACGGCTCGAGTCGCGCTCGGGGGCCGGGGTGCATCGGGTCCGTACGGCCGACGGGCGGACGGCGTACCTCAAGGTCACTCCGTCCACTCTCGACACCCCCGCCGTTCAGGCGGCCCGACGGGAGCTGCGGTTCTATCGGGAGCTCGCACCGGTCGTGCCCGCACGCACCCCTACGCTCCTGGACGTCCTCGACGACGAGCAGGGCGTGGCGCTCCTGCTGGAGGCGGCCGGTGCGACGCAGCCGCCGGGGGCGTGGAGCGCCAGCCTGTGGGCCGAGCTCGGCCAGGCCCTGGCTCGCCTGCACGACCTGCCGGCGCCTGCGGGCTGGGAGCGCCCGGACGCGCTGGCCGAGGTTATGGCCAATCCGGACATCGACGCGCTGCGCACGTTCTGGTCCTCCTCGCTTCCACAGTTCGCCGAACTGCTCGCCCGGCGTGACACGCTGTGGGCACAGCTGTCGGCGGTGCCCCCGGCGTTCATCCACGGCGACTGCCATACCGAGAACCTCCCTGTGCGGGCCGGGCATCCGGTCTTCTGCGACTGGCAGGTCACGGGCATCGGCCGGCCCACCACCGATCTCGCCTTCCTCAGCGTGCGCGCGGTACCCCACGGCGCGACCGTCCCCGCGGCGCTTCTCGAGGCGTACCTGGATGCTCGTTCCGGCGACGCCGACGCGATCCGGCGCGCTGTTCGGGTCGAGGAACTGGCGTACTTCGTGTTCCTGTGGCCGCCCTACGCCGTCTTCAATGACGCAGGGGCGATCGAGCGGGTCCGGCGGCGGACACGCCACCTGGCCGAACGGTGGCTCGCCGAGGCGGCCGACGGCGCGCGCTGAGCGTCCACGATGGAGTGTTCGCGGCGTCGGGCAGAACCCGGCGGGGCGTCACCAGGCGGACGTCAGGAGTTCCAGGAGTTGCTCAGCATCGATGGGCCGGGGCGCCTGGGTGATGGCCCAGTCGTCGAGCGCGTGGCGGACGATCTCGGGGAAGCTTGCCTGAGCCACCCCGACGTCCCGCAGCCGGGACGGTACGCCCATGGCCCGCACCAGCCGGGTGATCGTGTCGATGGGGTCGGCGTTCGTGCCGAGGGCGGCGTGCGCGTCGGTGGCGCGCAGGATCTCGCCCAGGTTGGCCAGACGGTCGGCGGTCACGGGTTCGTTGAACCGCATGGCGTACGGCAGCAGCAGCGCCTCCACCACCCCGTTGGCGACCTGGGAGCGTGGCCCGACGGCGTGCGACAACGCCTGGGCCAGTCCGCCGCCGTACGCGTCCGTGCCCTGGCCGGCGAGCACCGCCGCGACCATGAGGCGCAGCCGGGCCTCGGGCCCGTCGGCCGTGTCGAGCCGCGGCAGCCACCGTACCAGCAGACGCAGCGCCTGGACGAGCAGGGCCTCGGCCAGAGGATTGTCCACGGTGGACTGTAGACTCTCGACGGTCATGGCGAAGGCGTTCAACGCCGACGACCGCACCAGGTCGTGCGGCGCGGTCAGGGCCACGTCCGGGTCCAGGAACACGGCCTGGGCGCGGGTCTTGGGATCGTAGAGCGCCAGCCGCTCGCCGGTAGCCGGATCTCGAACGGCGCTGCCGGCCTTGGCGTAGGCGGTGGTGGGCGTGCTCGCGACGACCCAGGTGGGAATCTTCGGCGCCTCCAGCCGAGGGCTGCGCAGCCGGCCGTCGCTGTCCCGGTAGGTGCACAGCTCGCGGACCGATCGTTGCTCGGCCAACAGGATGATCGCAGCCCGGGCCGTCACGACGGCCGAGCCGCCGCCGAGGGCCACGACGCCGTCGGCCCGATGCTCCACCAACGCGTCCCGGGCCGCCTCGACGGCGGGGACCGGGCTGTGGGCCACGACCCCGTCGAAGTGGCCGGCGAGCCGGTCCCCGAGCACCGCCGCGATGCGGTCGAGGATCGCGGTCTCCCGCTTCAGCGAGCGGCCATAGACGAGGACGGCGCGGCGCACCCCGAGCCGGTCGAGTTCCCGGGGCAGGGCGTCCAGCGCGTCCGGGCTGGCGAAGGTGCGGTAGGCCGGGGTCGCGTGCTTCAGGCGGAGCGGGCTCACGACTCCCGACTCTAGTGGATCTTGCCGAGGGCGCGTGATCTTGGAGTTCGGTTCCCCTTATAGGGGGTACAAACTTCCATGATTCGCCGGTTGCTCGGCCAAGGTCGCCGATCGTCGCTACCCCGGTTTCCGCTCAAGGGGCCGGTAGAGGTATTCCAGCCGAGCACCCCGGCCCAGGTCGGTCGGGGGTGGTTCAGCCGAGTACCTCGTCGAGGGTGTCGGCGGTGAAGATGCGGGCGGTCCAGGCCTCGACGTGCTCGATGGGCGCGGCATGCACCCTGTCGAGCACCGTCTGGGGCAGCGGCCCGAACTTGAGGGTCAGCAGCTGCACGAGTGCCGCCGCGCGACCGCGAGCCTCGCCCTCGGTGCGGAGCATCTCGGCGGTGGTCACGTAGGCCTCCTCTGCTTCCGGACCCAGTGTGGCGACCAGTTTGTGCAGCTCGTCGACGGGTGCTTCGCCGACGGACTCAATGTATCTCAGGAGGGCGACGAACTGCTCGAATCCGCCGGGTCGGTGCAGGACGGCGCGCAGGTCGTCGGCCCAGTCCTGCAGGTCGTGGGCGAGATTCGGGTTGCCGGTGGCGATCTTGAGCAGGAGCAGGGTGATGCGGACCGGTGGGGTCACCGGCCGGGCTCGCAGCGCGGGGCCGTCCAGGCGGGCCAGGTCGTCGAGGATGAAGCCGAACCGGGGCAGGTACGGCCGCACCGCGGTGATGGTGTCCGCGTCGAGATCGAGCAGGTCCTCCAGCTGGCTCGAGCTGGTCCAGGGGCGTCGGTTGTGGTGGACGACCAGCGGGATCACCACGGGTAGCCGGCTCGCCTCGGGATGGTCGGCCAGGTAGCGGTCCCAGATGCGCAGCACGTAGCGCAGCATCCGGAACGGCATGAGTGGGTCTTCGCTGCTCTGGTGCTCGATCAGGACGTAGATGAATGCCTCGCGCCCGTCGATCGGGACGGTGAACAGCAGGTCGGAGTGGCGCCAGCGGAGCGTGGCGTCGATGAAGCTGCCGGAGACCTGGGTCAGGCGCCGGAAGTCGAGACGGCTGGCCAGGCCGTGCGGCAGAACTGCCCGCAGTTGCGACGCCGCGTTCGCTGGCTCGCCCAGGACCAGACGGAACAC
>Ga0310826_100117_pt1 | contig 133223 bp, 122 predicted proteins | sample WT_ome_FD_201306 | JGI IMG/M metagenome (GOLD analysis project Ga0310826, IMG submission 201306) | Sorghum-adapted microbial communities enriched on wild type (WT) sorghum from Joint BioEnergy Institute, Emeryville, California, United... ... | reverse complement strand
TTCCGCGCGCCGATCGCTGCCGCCATCCCCGGGGCCATCGGGCTCGCGACCCTGCTCGCCGGCGCCGGCGTGATCTGGGTACTGGCAGGGTTCGTGCGGGTCGACCCGCTCGCGATCTCGCTCGCCTCGATGATGGGCCTCGCGCTGGGCGTCGACTACTCGCTCTTGATCGTCACGCGCTTTCGCGACGAGGTGGCGATGGGCGCGGCCCCGCGGACCGCCGCCAGCACGGCGATGGCGACCGCGGGACGCACGGTCGGCTTCGCCGGCGCCGCGGTCGCCGTGGCGATGGTCGTCGGGATGGCCGTGGTGCCGGGAGACATCCTGGTCTCCGCGGCCGTCGGGGTGCTCACCGCGACCGCGATCGCACTCGCGTCGGCCTTCGTCGCGATCCCCGCGCTCCTCGCGCTGGCCGGCGCGCACCTCGACCGTCTCGGTTTCGCGCGCGGCCGCGCGCGTAGGCCGCGCTGGCTCGCGGCGGTCGCCGGCGCGCTCCGGCAGCCGGGCCTCGTCGCCGGGCTCGTGGCGCTGCCGCTGCTCTTCCTCGCGGCGCCCGCGTTCGGCCTCGACACGGGGCCACCCGACGTCAGGCAGCTCCCCGCCGACGACCGGGCGCGGCAGGACTTCGAGCGCGTGAGCGAGGTGATGGGCCCGGGATGGGCGGCCCCCTTCGACGTCCTGGTGGTCGACGACGACGGGCTGATCACCGACGACGGCCGGCTCGCCGCGCTGCGGCGCTGGCAGCGCGAGATCGCGCGCAGCGACGGGGTCGCCACCGTGGTCGGGCCGGGACAGCTCGCGGGCCGGATCCCCGACTTCTCCGCGCGGGCCAATCAGCTGCGCCGCGGCGCTGACGGCATCGACAGGCTCGCGCGCGGCCTCGAGCGCGCGGAGGACGCGGTCCGCGAGCTGCGCGCCGGACAGGGGCTCGCCGCCGAGGCCGCCCGCAGGCTCGCGACGGGCGGCGAGGAGGCGACCGACGGCTCGCGCACGCTCGCTGAGCGCCTCACCCGGGCGGCCGATGGCGCGGGCCTGATCGCCGACGCGGTCGAGCGGCTCGCCGGCGGCGGCGAGCGGATGCGGGACGCCCTCAAGGAAGCGAAGGCGGGCGCCCGTCGCCTGAGCCGCGGCCTCGGCAACGCCGCCGACGCGGTGCGCTTCCGGGCGGTGACCGCGGCGGACCTGCTCGCGTTCAGCCTGGAGAGCCAGGCGCTCTTGATCGACGACGTGCGCCCGCGGGCAAGCGCAGCCGAGGCGAGGCTGCGCGTCGCGCTCGACGAGCTCGACGCGATGACCACGGGCAAGACGGACCCGCGCTACGCGGCTGCCCTGCAGGCGGTGCGCGACGCCTACGTCGACGTGGCGCGGCGCGACCCCGTCACCGACGAGCCGCTCGACACCGACCCAGAGAGCCTCGCGCGCGAGCTCGAGCTGTTCAGTTCGCGGATCCGCACGAGCCAGCGGCAGGCGGAGCGCATGTCCGCCGCGTCCATGCGGCTCGCGCGCCGCCTGCGCGAGGCGAGCCGCGGCGCCGAGCGCTTGGCCCGTGGCCTCGGGCGCCTGCGCGACGGCGCCGAGCGCCTGGACGACGGCGCGGGCCAGGTCAGCTCAGCCCTCGGCGCCCTGGAGGGTGGGCTTCGGCGCGCAGTGAGCGGCACCGACGAGCTCGCCGACGGCCTCGAGCAGCTCGCGGGCGGCGGCGGCGAGCTCGCCGGCGGCCTCGGCGAGGCCCAGAGCGGGGTCCTGCCGCTGATCGCGGGCCTCGACCGCGGCGCCCGGGGGGCGCGGCGGCTCGAGCGGCGCTCTCGCGAGTCGCTCGACGCACTCAACCGCACCCGCGGGATCTTCGACTCCGGCTACTTCGTCCTCGCGGCGATCGACGGCACGGACGCCGATCGGCGAGCCGCGGCGGGGGTCGCCGTGAACGTGGACTCCGGGGGCGAGGCCGGCCGAATCCTCGTCGTGCCCACGACGGCGCCGAACGACCCGGCGACGCGCGAGCTCCACCGCGACCTGCGGGACCGCGTGGCGGCGCTCGGCGACGAGCTCGAGCTCGAGGCTGCCCTCGGCGGCACCGCCGGCGCGCTCGCCGAGTACGACGAGCGCGCCTCGGCCCGGCTGGTCTGGCTGATCCTGGCGCTCGCGCTGGTGAGCTACGTCGCGCTGGCGCCGATCTTCGGCTCCCTGCTCCTCCCCGCGCTCGCCGTGGTCCTCAACCTGATCTCGGTCGGCGCGGCGTTCGGGGCGCTCGCCCTGCTCTTCCAGGGCGACGCGCCGCTCCTCGGCGGCCCGGGCTACATCGACGTGGTCGCGATCAGCGCGATCTACACCGTGATCTTCGGGCTCTCGCTCGACTACCAGGTGTTCCTGATCACGCGCATGCGGGAGGGCTGGCTGCGCACCGGCAAGACGCCGGAGGCGATCGGTTACGGCCTCGAGCGCACGGCCGCGGTCGTCACCGGAGCGGCGGCGATCATGATCGCCGTCTTCCTCGCGTTCGCGACCTCCGACATCGCGACCACCCGCCAGTTCGGCGTCGGCCTGGCGATCGCGGTGTTCCTGGACGCGACGCTGGTGCGCCTGCTTCTGTTGCCGGCAACCATGCGCCTCTGCGGAGATGCGTGTTGGCGCGGGCCGAAGTGGCTGCGCAAGCTCGCGCACTAGCTTCCAGCTTCCAGCCGCCAGCCGCTGTCCAGTGCTGGTAGCTGGCAGCTGGTGGCTGGTAGCTATTTACGGCAGCTTCAGCGTATGCGGGAACTGTGTAGCGGCGCCCTGATCCCCGAACGGCCCGAACGGGCCCTGCTGCTTGCACGGCGGGGCCGGGACGCCGTTGGTCGAGTTGCTGCCGCGCCAGGCGAAGTCCATGATGCGGTTGAAGAGGTCGAGCGCCTGCTCGCCCGGCGGCTCGTACGGGGTGTGGTTCGCGCGCGGGATGAAGTCCGCGTCGCTCGCGACGGCGGCGTCGATCGTGGTCACCGTCGGCGCGGCGCACTGCCGCGTCTCGAAGCTGGGCAGGCCGTCCATGAGCCTGCCGTAGATCCCCGGCCGGCTGTAGGCGTTCGTACGGCTGAAGGCGGCGCGCCCCGGAGACGTGAAGAAGCTCGCCGGGGAGATGTGCGGCGCCGTGCGCAGGTACTTCACCGAGCGCCCATTGCCCAGGCTCGCCCCGTAGTTGGTGGCCACGAAGCCGTTGCCGAGCAGCGCGGCCAGCTCGCGGCGGTAGGCGCGGATCACCTCGAGTAGCGGGTTGAGCTGGTCCGTGAACGGATCGAGGTCGTCGAGCAGCGGCGGGAAGTCGTCGCGGAAGAGCCGGCGGAAGGCCGGGAAGGCCGAGTCGGCGCGATCGATCACCGGCTCGAGCGCAGCGAACATGCCCTGCAGCTCGGGCGCGAGCGCGCCCATCTCGACGAGCACGGGCGAGAGCTTGCGCGCGGCCGGCGTGAGCTGGCGGACCAGCGGGTCGGCGTGGGCGGAGAACTCGCGGAGCCGGGCCAGCGTCTGCCGGGACTCCACCAGGAACGTCGGGAAGGCCCGGAAGGCGTCGATGATCGCCTGGTCGCGCTCGCCGGTGGTGGTGAACACCCGCTCGCCGGCCTCGATCAGCTCGCTGAGGTCGTTGGTGCGCCCGCGCAGCGCCGCGAAGCTCACCGCGCCGTGCCGGAAGAGCTGGCGCACCGCCTCGCGCTGGGTGTCCAGCGTGGCGAACAGCTCGTCGAAGCGCTCCAGGGTGGGGGCGAACAGCGCGATCGCGTTCGACAGCTCCTCGCCGCGCCGCTCGATGCCGAGCGCCGAGTCCTGCATCCAGGTGCGGAAGGCCTTCCGGGTCTCCCGATCGAACGAGCGCAGGATCTCGTCGAGCTGCACGGTCTCGCCGACCTGCGCCTCGGGCAGGCTGTCGCCCTCCGCGAGCATCGGCCCGTCCTCGTCGCCGAGCGCGAGCTCGACGTAGGTCTCCCCGAGCAGCGTCTTCTGCCGCAGGATCGCGGTCGTGTCGGCGGGCAGCGGAGCGTGCTCGTCGTCGATGGCGAGGGTCGCGATCGCCTTGCCGCCACCGGGCGGCAGGTCGATCGTCGCGACCTTGCCGATCGGCACGCCCGCGACGCGCACGTCGGCCTGCTCGGCGAGCTGCGTGGCCTCCGTGAACGGCACCTTGATCTGGTAGTCGCGGGGCGCCAGCGGCGTCGGGCCGCCGAAGCTGATCCACAGGTACACCGCCAGCCCGAAGCACGACAGCACGAAGCCGACGATGGCGGCTACCTGGAGGGATGTCGGCTTGGTCTTGCTCATCGTTTCACGGTCCCGGAGGAGGCGGCCAGACCTCGGGCGGGCAGACCTCGAAGGGCGTCGGCACGTTGGTCGCCTGGTAGATGGTCTTGAGCAGCTCGCGCGTACCGACCAGGCCGTGGGCGAGCTTGGTCGAGTTGCAGGTGACCAGCACGAGCGCCCGGCGGAAGGGCCCGAAGGCGTCCTGGAAGGCGAACGTCGAGTTCAGGTTGTGGTTCAGCCAGGGCAGGTAGAAGAGGAAGCCCGGCCGCTGGGGCCCCGGGTTGTAGGCCAGCTCGTTGAACCCGTAGTTCAGGAAGCCGAGCGCGTCGCCGAAATCGCGGACCGTGTTCGCGAGCGGGTCGGCAAGCTGCGCGGCGTGCCGCAGCACGGGCTTCGTCTCCTCGACGAACGGGCGGATCTGGGTGCGGATCGGCTCCCTCGTCCGCTCGAAGAACTCCTTCGTCGAGGCGAGCGCGGGGCCGAGCTCGCGAGCCTGCGGGGTGAGCGCCTCCAGGGCGGGCCGTGCCGCCAGGGCGAGCTCGTTGCTCTCCTCGAGCGCGCCGCGGGTGACGGCGAGCGCGCCCGGCAGCCTCCGCAGCGACTCGCGGATCGCCTCGCTCTGGTTGGCGAAGCCCGCGAGCGCCTCGCCCGACGCCGAGACGAACTCCGCGAGGTCGGCGTTGTGGCGGCCGAGCTCCGTGGCGAGCTGGCGGAAGGCGTGGATCGACCCGGCGAGCGCCTCGCGGCGCTTCGCGATCGCGGTGTTCAGCCGCGCCACGTGCCGCGAGAACGGGGCGAGCCGCCGCAGCCCCTGCGAGAGCTCCTCCCCGCGGCCGCGCAGGCCCTCGGCGCCGCCCTGCAGCAGGAGGGTCAAGTAGTCGCGCGTGTCGCCGTCCAGCATCGCCAGGAACTCCTCCGGCTGGACCGTCGGCTCGGTCTGCTCCAGGGGAATGCGCGTGCCCTCCTCGAGCTCGTTCGGCGACTGGCCGGGATCGACCTCGATCACCATGTCGTTGAGCTGGGTGCGCGGGCGGATGAGCAGCTCGGCGTCCTCGCGCAGGAGCGGCTGGTACTTGGGCTCGACCTTGAGCCCGATGATCGCCCGCCCGTCCTCGACGTGGACGGAGTCGATCTTGCCGATCTCCACCCCGGCGACCATGACCGCCTGCCCCTGGCCCGGCGTGATCGCCTGCCCGGTGCGGAACTCGGCCTCGAACTCGAAGAACTCCTGCCCGAAGACCGGCACCCAGCTCGGCAGGGCGGCGCGCTGCTCCCCGATGATGTAGAGCGTCGTCGCCAGGCCGAGGACCACGAGCAGCGCCGCGGCGAGCGCGTCGCGCACGCGCCCCCGCAGCTGCCGGCCGAGGCGCTCGTGCGCGCGGCCCGGCCCGCGCGCCTCGGCCTCGGCGAGCCGCGCCTTGCGCCGCTGCGCGGCCTCCTCGATGCGCTTCCAACGCAGCGCCTCGCGCTCGGGATCGCGCTTGACCTCGAGGCTCTTCCAGTAGCCCTCCACCTTGCGGGGCTCGCCGGGCTTGCGCGGGCGCTCGCTCATGGGCCCACCGGCTCCGGGGACGGGGGCCCGGGCTGACCGAGCCCCGAGTTGAGGTCGGGGGGAGTCTGGGTGTGACAGGCGACGCGCGGCTTGAAGGGCGGCATCGCGCCGAGCTGCGGCTGGTTGCCCTTCGGCGGCAGCGTGGTGTGGGCGAAGGCCTCGTCATCCGGGTCGCCGAACTGGTTGCCGGTCGGGTTGGGCGAGCGGACGAGCACGTCGCCGATCGCCGGCATCAGGCCGATGAAGGGGCCGTTGCCGTCGAAGTTCGAGCCCTCGCCCGCGAGGTTCGCGGTGGCGTAGAAGAACTCGCGGTAGTTGGGCTCGCCGGTCGAGAACTCGTCGGTGATCACCTGGTTGGCGGTGGGCACGAGCACCTCGCTCGTGCAGCGGCTGAGCAGGTCGATCTGCCGCAGGGTGCCCAGGCCGAAGCGCGCCGTCGCGGCGAGCCCTGGGGTCGCGCGGCGCAGCAGCCGGATCGAGCCGCCGGCCTCGTCCTCGCCGATCAGCGGGCGCGCCTGGTCCAGCCAGGGCAGGGCCGCGTCGATCGTGCCCGGTAGCTCGCGCAGCGAGGGCTCAAGCTCGCGCGCCCAGGCGCGCAGGGCCGGCAGCGAGTCGCTCAAGTTCTTGAGCGATGTCTCCGAGACCTCCAGCGTCGGGGCGAGCTCGGCGAACGTGCGCGCGAGGTTGTCAGACTCGTCGGCGAGCGCGGCGGTGAAGCCCTCCCAGGTGTCGATCAGCTTGCGCAGGTCCTCCTCGCGCCCGGCGAGGCCGTCGAAGGTGCGCGCGGCGCCGCTCACGAGCTTGGAGAGGTCATCCGGACGGCGCCCCCGGAGGGCCTCGAGCACCTGGGCGCTCGCGCGCCCGGCGTCGCCCCCGTAGCGGAACGCCAGGTTCAGCGCCTCGCCGCCCGTCTTGCCGTGGACGAACCGCTCGAACGTGCGGTCGTCGGCGGCGGTCGGCTCGCGGTTGAGCGCCTTGCCGTACTCGACGAGCACGTCGGCGAGGTCCTGGCGCACATCGGACTGCAGCGCGTTCAGCACCTCGTCGAGCTGGACGGCCACCCGCGTGCGAGTGACCGGGATCGTCTCGCCCTCCTCGAGCTCCGGCGCCGACGGCGAGCCCGGATCGAGGTCCAGGAACCAGTTGCCTTCGAAGAACATGCGCGGGCGCAGCTTCGCCTTGGCGTCCTCGGTGATCGGCAGCGCGCTCTCGTCGACGTAGAAGCGCACGCGCGTGTGCTCGCCCTCCCGCTCGGCGCCGAGCACCTCGCCGACGTTGACCCCGGCGACGCGCACGGGCGATCCGGATGCGATCTGCAGCGAATCGGTGAAGACCGCGCTCAGCTCGTAGCCGCGGTCGGTGAACGGCACGTGCCGCTGGAACGCCAGGTACGGGCCGGCGATCGCGGCGATCAGCAGAAGGAGCCCTATCAGCCACGCGGGCAGGCGCGGCCTGCGCCGGTGGTGCTTGGCGCGGTAGAGCGTGCGCTCGTCCTCGGGCAGCGCCACCTACCGCCTCCCCTTCTTCTTCCCGAGCTGCTCGGGGGTCTGCTCCTCGGTGCGGATCCCCTGGTTGCCTGGGACGTTGCCGATCATCACCTGCTCGCGGGCGTATCCCTCGCGCCCCGCCTCGCACTCGAACGGCTGCCCGGGGGCCGCGGTGTGCGGGTAGGGGTTCGAGTGCAGGTAGTTGGCGTCGGTGGGGTCGGGGTCGTTGGGCGGCGGGACCTCGCCGCCGCTCGCGGGCGCCGACGCGGGCCCGCCCTCGCTGTTGGGCCCCACCGGGGGCGCGAGCGGGAAGAAGCGCACCCAGTGCGCGCCTTCGTTGTCGCCGATCGAGGTGAGCGACGCGACGTTGCGCAAGAGCAGCGCCAGGTAGTTGCAGGTCGTCTGCGCGGGCGCCAAGAACCGCATCGTCGGGTCGAGGATCTGGTTGGTACCGACGAGCTGGCGCAGGCTCGGTTCGACCGCGGGATCCTGGGCGAACGCCAGCAGCGCGTCGGCGGTGGGCGGCAGCTGGCTCGCGAGCCGCGGCGTGCGCGCCAGTACCGGCCCGCCCGCCCGCAGCGCCGCCGCGATCGCGGGCGCGGTATCGACGAGCGACGCAGCACCGGGCGCGAGGGCGTCGAAGAGCTCGCTCGAGTGCTGCAGAAACGGGCGCATCGCCGGCAGCGAGCGCATGCCCTCGTCCAGCGTCGCCGGGCTCTCGGCGATCGTGCGCTGGATGTACGGATCGGCGACCGCGGCGAGCGCGCTGAAGGTCGAATCGAGCCCGCGGAACATGCCCGCTTGGCGCTCGGCGACCGGCGCCACCTCCGCGGCTAGCGCCGACAGCTCACGCCAGAAGCGCCCGAAGCGCGTGGCGGGCGCGTTCAGGTCGCGGCCTACGCGCTCGGCCTTCTCCAGCGCGCCCGGGGCCTCGCCGATCGCTTCGTTGATCGAGATACCGCGACCCGCGAGCGCGTTCCCGAAGCCCTCGAAGTTGCCCTGCGCGCTACGGCGAGTGCGCTCGTTGAACGTGTTGAAGAACTCGTCGAGCTCGACCGGTTCGGGGGTCGCTGCCTCGAGCGGCACGGTCGCCCCCTGCTCGAAGCCCTCCTCCGCGTCGCCTGGCCTTACCTCCACGTACTTGAGCGCGAGCGTCGAGCGCGGCCTGATCATCAGCTTGGAGTCGACGGGCAGTGGGCGCACCGTCTCGTCCAGCGCGAGCTCGGCCTTGGCGACGACGCGCCCGTCGGGCAGGCGCTCGGGGGTGACGGCGCGCACGATGCCCACGCGCGCGCCGCCGATGCGCACCTCGTTGCCGCGTACGAGCGAGTTCGCCTGCGGCACGAGGACGTTCAGGTTGTAGGTCGGCACGAACGGCAGGCCGCTGTTCGCGTTGTAGGCGAGGAAGACGGCGACGATCGTGACCAGTACGGTCACCGCCCCGACGAGCGTCGGGTTCGAGGCGAGGATGCCAGTCGCGTGCCTGGGTCTCATGGCGCGAGCAGGAAGTCGAGGAGCAGGCGCATCGCGCCGACGTCCGGTCGATCGGGCTCGCCCGCGGCGGCGCTCGCGCGGCGCGTCGCCCCGCGCGTGTCGAGCTCGCCCGCGGCCTCGGCCTCGCCCGCGCCGTCGGGGTCCGACGGCTCCGGCTGGGGGGTCGGGTCGGGCTCGTTGGGATCATCCGCGGCCGGCGGCTCGTCGGGCTCGGTCGGCGCCTCCGGGGCGGACGGCGCCTCGCCCGGGGCGCGGGTGCCGTCGCCCTGCAGCGACTCGGCGCCCGCGGCGACCGCCTCCCCCACGCGCCCCACCGCGCGCGGCAGCTTCGGCGGCCTGCCCTGGCCCGTCGGCGTCCCCAGGCAGCCGAAGTCGCCCTGCCTGGTCGTGTGGTCGACGCAATGGGTGGGCACCAGGAAGGTGCGCATCAAATGGCCGGCGTCGTCGTAGAGGTTGAGCGAGCCGCTGAACCCGTAGATCAGCCGCATGAGCCGCTCGAAGCCGCCGCCCGTCCTCGTGCTGTCGAGGAACTCGTCGAGCAGGCGCGTGGGCCGCTCGCCGGTGCGGGCCAGGCGACGCGTGAGGCGCACGATCGGGTCGGCGGCGGCGAGCTTGGGCCCGGCCTCCTCGCCGGCCTCGCCCAGGGACTCGAGCGCGAGCCGTCCGCCCTCGGCAAACGGCCCCAGCGCTTCGGTCGCCGCGGTGAGCGCCGGCGCGGCGGCGCCGAAGTCGCGCGTGACCGGGGTCGCCGATCGCGCGAAGCCCGCGAGCTCTCCCATCGTCTGCTCCAGCTCGGCGAGGAAGCCCGGGAACTTGGCGAGCGCCTCCTCGAGCTGAGGCCGGCGCGCGGCGGTGGCCGCCGCGGCGCGGCCGGCGCCCTGGAAGAACCGCACCACGCGCCGGCGCTCGCGGGCGAGCGGGCGGAGGATCTCGTAGGAGTCGCGGGTGAGGCGCTCAAGGCTGCGGCGCTGCTCGTCGAGCGTCGCCAGCAGCTCGTTGACCTCGCGAAGCGCCGGGTTGGCGCGCTCGACCAGCTCCGCGATGTCCTCGCCGCGACCCCCGAAGCCCGCGCCGAGCTCGTTGAGGATCAGGCGCAGCCGCTCGGCGTAGGGGGCGCGCATGATGTTGTTGATCAGGTCGAGGTCGACGATCTTGCCGTTGTTCTCGAGCGGCAGCAGGTACTGGCCGGCCCCGGGCTGCCCCTCGGGGATGCGTTCGAGCGGCGGCGCGCCGGGCTCGCCGTCGGCGGTCGGGCGCGTGAGGCGGCAGTTCACGTAGCGCTCGCCGATCAGCGACTGCGGGCGCAGGATGCAGCTCGCGTCCTGGCGGAAGTCCTGGTAGGCCGGGTCGGTGATCCGCATGACGACCACCGCCTTGCCGGGCTGGTACTCCTTGCCGGGCTCGTAGCTGACGCGCTCGCCCGGCATCGAGACGTCGACCTCCTCGACGACGCCGATGTTGGCGCCCGCGACGCGGACCTCCTCGTCCTCGACGAGGAACGAGCCGTTGTCGAAGATCGCGCGGACGATGTAGGCGTCCTCCTCCCCATCGTCCGCCGCTCCCGCGAAGACGAGCGCCACCGCTGCGACGGCCGGGATCAGCGCTGCGAGCAAAAGCCGCCTCATGGCCCGGGCGGGACCTCCGTCGCGTCGCAGTCGGACGCGGCCAGCCCGCTCTCCGGCCAGAGCGGGGCGACGAACGGGTTCGAGTTGTCCGCCGCCGGCTGGGTGCCGGCCCCCGGGCAGCGACGGGTGATGCGGTCCGGCCCGAACGGCGCGTACTGATCGGCGGCGGGGATCGCGGAGAGCTGGCCGAGCCCGTTGCGCTCGAAGAAGTTGAGGCCCATCAGGCTGGCGCGCGCGTAGTGGCCGTTGAAGTCGTAGTTCGCCATCGCGGCGCCGAGCTTCACCAGCGACTGGACCATGTCGACGGAGTAGGGGCGCGCGAAGTCGATGATCGGCTGGAAGTCGCCGAGCGCCCGGCGCGCCCGCTTGAACGCGGGCCGCGCGCGCTTGCCGACCTGCGGCAACAGCTCCATGAGCTCGGCGAGGTCGTTGTCCCTGCCGTCACGGCGCAGCGCGAGGCGCAGGTTGCGCACGAACGGCCGCGACTCGCGCAGGAACGGCAGCAGCTCGGCGAAAAGCGGCTCGAGCCTCTCGGTCGTCGGCATGGCCGTGTCGACGAGCGAGTCGAGGTCGTCGAGCGCGTAGCGCAGGTTCACGAACGTCGTGTTCGAGCGGCGGAAGGCCGGAGCCAGGCGCTCGAGCGTTCGCGCCAGCGCCACGTTTTCGGAGGCGACGGCTTCGAGCGCGACGCGGGAGTTCGACACCGCGCCGGAGAGCTCGTCCTCGCGGTCGGCGAGCGTCGTGAAGATCTTCGCGGAGCTCGTCAGGAAGCGCTCGAACAGGCGCTGGTCGTCGTTCAGCTCCTCCAGGAACCGCTTCGTCTGGAAGAGCGCGGGCGCGAAGTACTTGTAGGCCTTGCGCGCGTCGGCGCCGCGGCCCTCGAAGATCGCCGCCTGGCCCTGCACGAAGTCGCGCAGGCCCCCGCGGGCCTCCTCGGTGAACGAGTTCAGGACCTCGTCGAGGTTGACCGGGGACGTGGTGGACTCGGCGCTGATCGTCGCCCCGTCCTCGAGCTCAGGCTCGCTGTTCGGGCCGGGCGTGAGCGCGACGTAGTAGTTGGCGACGCCCGCGAGCCCGGTCGCGCGGATCACGGCGGAGGTGCCCTCATGAAGCTGTGGGGCGACCTCGATCTCGACCGCCGCCCGCTCGTCCTCGGTGAGGTCGATCGACTTCACGGAGCCCACCGGCTCCCCGCCGATCAGCACCTCGTTGCCGGGCACGAGCTGGCCCGCGGTCTCGAAGATCAGGGTGTAGCGGTGCCCGCCGTTCGACGTGACCAGGCCGACCGAAACCACCACCACGGCGGCCAGTCCCAGGCCGGCGAGCAGCCTGGCCAGCGCGGGTGGGCGGGTGCGGCGTCGGCGGTGCCGCCCCGCGAGGCCCGCGGCAGCGCCCCCTGCCTCTCTCCTCTGTGGTGCCTGGCTCTCCACGAAGTCGGCGCGCGCAGCCCCGCGCCCAGGGGACCGGGTTCCATAAACGATCCCGTACCTCAGTGGGCCAGTCTATAGACGGGCTTTTGCGGGCGCAACGCGCTTGCGGGGCGAAAGCGGCGAGCACGCAGCCTCGAGCGGGCACTGAAGCCGGCGCCGGACACTTTGTGAACCTCGGCGTTTGTCAAACGCTCACCCCGGCGATCGACTTTCCTCGTCTCCGTGACTAGGAAAGTCGATCACGAGTCGGCGGGGCGGCCCGCGATCGAGGTTTCTGGTCTCTCAGACTAGGAAAGTCGATCGCGGGCGGGGCGTGGGTCCGGGAGGCCCGCCCGGTATGACTATGCGCGATGACGAACGTGGTCGCCGGCGCGTGAGGAGAGGACGCGCGACAGACGTGCTGGCGTGGGCCGCGGTGGGCCTCGCAGGGGCGGGGTTAGCGTGTGCGCTCGCCGTGACGCTCTCCGGCGGCGGCTCGGTCGACTGGGAGTGGGCGCCCACGCTCGGGCTGCGGCTCGACCTCGCGCTCGACGGGCTGGGCTCGCTGTACGCGCTGCTCGCCACCGGGATCGGCGTCGCGGTCTTCGCCTACGCGATCGCCTACATGCCGTGGCACCTCGACCACGAGGGTCGCCCGCGCGCCGAGGCCGCGCGCTTCTGGGCCTGGATGGCGATCTTCATGGGATCGATGGTCGGGCTCGCCTGCGCGCGTGACCTGATCCTGATCTTCTTCTTCTTCGACCTGACCGCGGTCGCCTCGTATTTCCTCATCGCGTTCGACCGCGAGCGACGCGAGGCGCGCGGCGCCGCGCTCATGGCGCTCTTCGTCACCGGGGTGAGCGCCGTACTGCTTTTGCTCGGCGCGGTCCTGCTCTACGACGCGCACGGAACCTTCGAGCTGCGCGAGCTCTTCGCGCTCGCCGAGCCGGGCACGACGACGACGATCGCGGCCGCGCTGATCGCGATCGCCGCCTTCGCGAAGAGCGCGCAGGCGCCGCTTCACTTCTGGCTCCCGCGGGCGATGGAGGCCCCCACCCCGGTCTCGGCGTACCTGCACTCGGCGGCGATGGTCGCCGCGGGCGTACTCGTCCTCGGCCGGGTCCACCCCCTGCTCACGCGCAGCGAGCTGGTGATGGACGGGATGCTCGTCGTCGGGCTCGCCTCGATCCTGATCGGGAGTGTGCTCGCCTTCGCCAAGGACGAGCTCAAGCAGATCCTGGCCCACTCGACGATCTCCCAGTACGGCTACGTGGTCGTGCTGTACGGGATCGGCGGGCCGGAGGGCGCCGGGGCCGCCGCGCTCTACGTGGTCGCGCACGCGCTCGCCAAGAGCGCGCTGTTCATGACGGCGGGCGCGGTGACGGTCGCGACCGGGGAGAGCAGGCTCTCGCGGGTGGGCGGGCTCGCGCGCCGGATGCCGCTGCTCGCCGCCGCCAGCGCGCTCGCCGCCGCCTCGCTCGCGGCGCTGCCGCTCACGATCGGCTTCTTCAAGGACGAGCTCTTCTTCGGCGCGGCGATCGAGAAGGGGCCGCTCATGCAGGCGGCCGCCGTGCTCGCCGCGAGCTTCACGCTCGCCTACATCGCCCGCTTCTGGCTCGGGATCTTCGCGGGCCCGGCGCGCGCCGAGGCAGCCCGCGTCCCCGCGCTGCTCGTCGCGCCGATCGCCGCGCTGGGCGCGGTGAGCCTCGCGGGCGGCGTGGTCATCGGCCCGTTCGCGGAGCTCGCCGCCAACGCGGCGACGGTGACGAACGGGGCGCCGGTCGAGCTCCACCCCGCCTACCACCTCGACACGCGCGCCGAGAACCTGATGGCGCTGGGCGCCTGGGCGCTCGGCGCGCTGCTGCTCTTCGGCCGCCCGCTCGTGGGAGCGGCGGCGCGCGCCTTCGCGCGAGCGGGCGACCGCCTCGGGCCGCGCGCGATCTACCGCACGGGGGTGATCGCGCTCAACCGCTTCTCCGACCGCGTGCACGACGAGGAGGTGCGCGACCTGCGCAACAGCATCGCCGCCGTGCTCGTGCCCGCGGGCATCCTCGTCGCGGCGGCGTTCATCTTCACGCCGACGGACGGCGTCTACCGGGTCGGGTCGGTCTCGGCCGACGATCTGCCGATCATCGGGCTGCTCGCAGTCGCCGCGCTCGCCGCCATCCAGATCACGCGCGACCCGGGCCGGCTGCGACCGGTGATGGCGCTGTCGGTGCTCGGTTTCGCGCTCGCCGCCGCCTACGCGGTGAGCGGGGCGCCGGACGTGGCGCTCGTCGCGGTGGTCGTCGAAACCGTGCTCACCGTCGTGTTCGTCGGCGTCTACGCGCGCCTGCCCCGCGCGCAGCGCCAGGCGCGGGAGCGCGGCCGGCGGCAAGGGCCGGGGCGCAACGCGATCGCGGGCGGGTTCGCCGGGCTCGCCGCGTTCGTCGTGATCTGGGCCGCCCTCTCGCGGCAGCCGGTCGCCGAGGGCGACGCCGCCCGGCAGGCAGAGGCGGCGCCGGCGGCCCACGGTGGAGACATCGTCACGGTCACGCTCGCCGACTTCCGCGGACTCGACACGATGGTCGAGATCACGGTGCTGGCCGTGGCGCTGCTCGGCGTCGCGACCCTGCTCCGGCGCGGGAGGCTCTGGTGAGCGTCGTCATCGAGGTGATCGCCCCGCGGCTGATCGGCCCAGCGCTGATCCTCGCGCTCGCGATCATCGTCAAGGGCTACCAGGACGTGGGCGACGGCTTCAGCGCCGGGGTGATCCTCGCGCTCGCGATAGCCCTGCGCTACATCGCGCTCGGTGTCGACCGCGCCGAGGCGGGCCTGCCGATCCTGCGCCACACCGGCCCCGTCGCCGTTGCCGGCATCCTCGTCGCGCTCGCGAGCGGGTTCTTCGGTGTGCTCCTCGGCGACCCGCCCTTCACGCACCAGCCCGGCCCGGGCGAGGACGTCGTCCACTTCGGGACGCTCGAGTTCATCACCGCGGTGTCGTTCGACCTGGGGCTGTTCGCGCTCGTCACCAGCGCGCTCGTCGCGGTGATGCACGCGCTCGCGCGGCTCGTGGAGGGAGGCGAGTCGTGAACCTGCTCTTCGCGCTCGCGGCGGGCACGCTGTTCGGGGCCGGGGCCTATCTCCTTCTCCACCGCGACCTCGTGCGGGTCGTGCTGGGGGTGGCGGTGATCTCGCAGTCGGCGACGCTCACCGTGATGGCGAGCGGGCTCACGCGCGGCAGCGCGCCCATCTACCCGCTCAGCGAGCTGCCCGTGAGCGACTCGCTCGCGCAGGCGATGGCGCTCACCGCGATCGTCATCGGGCTCGCGGTGCTGGCGCTCCTGCTCGTCCTCGTGCTGCGCGTCGTGCGCGCGTTCCGCAGCTCGGGCCTTGACGAGGTCGCCGCCGAGGAGGTCGCGATGGAGGCCGAGCTCGAGCGCCGCCGCGGATACGAGCACGAGGAGGAAGAGGAGGAGATGCACGCGTGACGCTGCTCAGCCTCGCCCTGCTCGTGCCCTGGGTGGCGGGTGCCGCGCTCGCCCTGCTCGACGGGCGCCGGCCGCTGATCGGCTGGCTCGCCGCCGGCGCGATCCTCACCAACCTCGCGCTGCTCGTCGCGCTCGGCGCCGAGACGCTGGGCGGCGAGCCCGTGACGTTCGTGACCGGCGAGTGGGCGCCGGGGCTCGGGATCCGGCTGCGCGCGGACGCGCTCGGCGTCGTGTTCGCGGCGCTCAGCTCGTTCGCGATCCTCGCCGCGACGATCCACGAGCTGCTCGAGGGCGTGCGCGAGCGCACCTTCCCCGGCCTCGTCGTGCTGCTCACCGCTGGGCTCAGCGGCGTCTTTCTGACCGGCGACCTCTTCAACTTCTACGTCTGCTTCGAGCTGGCGATGACCGCGTCGTACGTGCTCGCGACCTACGGCGGGGAGCGGCGCGAGCTGGGCGGCGCGCTCGTCTTCATGATCGTCAACCTGCTCGGCACCTTCCTGTTTTTGCTGTCGGTGGCGGGCGTGTACCACGTCACCGGCACGCTCGACATGGCGCTGATCAGCGAGCGCATGGCGACGGTCGACCCGAGCACGGCGATCCTGATCGCGGTCGGCTTCTTCGTCGCGTTCAGCGTGAAGCTGGGGCTCTTCCCCTTCCACTTCTGGCTGCCGACCGTCTACACCGCGTCGCGCCCCGCGGTGGCCGCGATCCTGAGCGGGGCCGTCGCCAACATCGGCGTGTACGGCCTGTTGCGCTTCGGCGGCGAGCTGCTCGAGCGCGAGCTCGAGCTGGCGAGCACGGCGCTGATCGTGATCGGCTCGCTGTCGATCCTCTACGGCGGAGTGCTCGCGATCTCGCGGCGCACGCCGACCGAGATGCTCGCCTACTCGGCGATCGGCCAGATCGGCTACGTGCTGGTCGCGATCGGGATCGGAGGGCCGGTGGGCTTCGCCGCCGCGGTGCTCTACAGCGTCGTGAACGCGCTCAACAAGGTGCTGCTGTTCTTGGTGGCGCGAATGCGCGGCCTGGTCGTCGGGGCGGCGTTCGCCGTGGGCGCGCTGAGCGTGGTGGGCCTGCCGCCCGCGGCCGGGTTCGTCGGCAAGCTGGAGATCTTCCGCTCCGCCGCGGGTGAGCCGGCGCTGCTCGCGCTGTTCGTGCTGGGCAGCGCGCTCTCGGTGCTCTACGCGTTCCAGCTCTATCAGATCGACTTCTGGCGGGAGGAGCGGCCGGGCAGGATCGCGGGTCGCGCGCAGCAGGCGCTCGTGGTATGCCTCGCGCTCGTGGTGCTGGCGACGGGGATCTGGCCGGAGGCGCTGCTTGCCCCGGCCCACGAGGCCGCGGGGGCGCTCCCGGAGGGGCTGCCGTGATCCAGGTGCTCGAGCGCGGCCTGTTCCTCGCCGCGATCTATTTGCTCGTGCTGACCAGCCTGGGGCCCGCCGACGTCGCGCTCGCGCTCGCGCTCGGGATCGGCACGTCGCTCTTGCTGCGCCCGCGCACCGCGCGCGGGCGGCGCGTGGCGGTGGCGGGCGGCGATCCGGTGGCGGCGCTGCGCATCGCCGGGCGCACGGCGGTCGAGATGGCCCGCGGCACGTGGCGGACGGTGCGCTTCTGCCTGGGGGACGCGAGCCGCTCGGGCTTCGTGGAGATCCCGCGCGACGGGCGCTCGCGCCACAACGTCGCGTTCTGGGCGGTGCTCACCGGCGAGGCCCCCGACGAGGTGGTCGTGGACGTCGACGAGGAGCGCGACGTCCTGGTCGTGCACCTCACCGACGCGCGCGACCCCGACGCCGTCCGCGCCCGGCACGCCGCCGACCGCGAGCTGCAGACGAGGGTGGTGCCGTAGTGCCCGAGATCGCCGCCGTCATCGCGTTCGCCTGGGCCACGGTGCTGCTCGTCGCCGGCGGCCTTCTGATCCTGCGCTCCGACGATCCGCTCGAGCGCGTGCTCGTGCTCGACGTGCTGGTCGCGATCGTGATCGTGGTGCTCACGACGCTCTCGTACCTGCGCGACGTCTCCTACTACATCGACGCGGCGCTCGGGCTCGCGCTGCTCTCGTTCGTGGCGACGCTGGTCGCCTGCCGGCACGTGATCCGCGGGAGGCCGTTCTAGGTGCTGGAGACGCTGCTCGACATCGTCTCGATCGCGGCCCTCGCGCTGGGACTCGGGCTCGCGACGGTCGGGCTCGTCGGCCTCGCGCGCTTCGACGGGATCGCCAACCAGCTGCACGCGGCCGGGCTCGTCGCCGGGCCGGGCCTGTTCCTGGTGCTGTTCGCGGCGATCGGCACGGGCAAGGCCGAGTCGATCACGAGCGCGCTGCTCGTCGCGCTCTTCGTGCTGATCACGGCGCCGCTGTCCGCGCACGCGATCGCGCAGGCCGACCGCCGGCGCCGCGAGAATCCGGACGAAGACTTGGGGCGCGCCGCGGCGCGCCCCGGTGGCATCGGCGGGCGCGCGGCGGGGCGGGAGGAGGAGGGTTGGTCACCGCCCGCCGCGCGCTCTTGTTTGCCGATTGCCTGGTGTGTTGGGGAGGAGGGAGGGATCTGATGGAGGAAAGCTCTCAGCCCGCCGTCGCGAGCAGCTCGGCCGGCTCGGGCTCGAGCGCGATGTCCAGGACCTCGTTGATCGTCATCACCGGGTGGAAGGTCATCTCCTCGCGCACGTGCTCGGGGACGTCCTCCAGGTCGCCGCGGTTGCGCTCGGGCAGGATCACGTCGGTGAGCCCGGCCGCGTGCGCGGCGAGCACCTTCTGCTTGACGCCGCCGATCGGCAGCACCCTGCCCTGCAGGGTGACCTCGCCGGTCATGCCGACCGTGTGGCGCACGGGGCGCCCGGTGAGCAGCGAGACCAGCGCGGTCGTCATCGTGATCCCGGCGCTCGGGCCGTCCTTGGGGATCGCCCCTGCGGGCACGTGGATGTGGAACTCGCGGTCGGCGAACTCGCTCGGGTCGATGCCCAGCTCCTCGGCGTGGCCGCGCACGTAGGAGAGCGCGATCCGCGCGGACTCCTTCATGACGTCGCCGAGCTGACCGGTGAGCACGAAGCCCTCCTTGCCCGGCATGCGGGTCGCCTCGATGAAGAGCACATCACCGCCGGCGCCCGTGACCGAGAGCCCCGTCGCCACGCCGGGCACCGCGGTGCGCTCCGCCGCCTCCTGGAAGAAGCGCGGACGCCCGAGCGCCTCGCGGACGGCGTCCGCGTCGATCCTGACCGGCGCCTCCGCCTGGCCCGAGGCGATGCGGGTCGCGGTCTTGCGCAGGAGCTTGCCGAGCTCGCGCTCGAGCCCGCGCACGCCCGCCTCGCGCGTGTAGTCGGTGATCACCTGGCGGATCTGCTCGTCCTCGATCTCGACCTCGTCGGGGCGCAGCCCGTTGCGCTCGATCTGGCGCGGCCACAGGTAGTCGCGCGCGATCGCGACCTTCTCGTCGGTCGTGTAGCCGTCGAAGCGCACGACCTCCATGCGGTCGAGCAGCGGCCCGGGGATCGTCTCGGCGAAGTTCGCCGTGGCGATGAACATCACCTCGGAGAGGTCGAGGTCGACGTCCAGGTAGTGATCGCGGAACGAGTGATTCTGCGCCGGGTCGAGCACCTCGAGCAGGGCGGCGGCGGGATCGCCGCGCCAGTCCGCGCCGATCTTGTCGACCTCGTCGAGCATGATCACCGGGTTCATCGTCCCGGCGTCGCGCAGGGCGCGCACGAGCCGGCCCGGCAGGGCGCCGATGTAGGTGCGCCGGTGGCCGCGGATCTCGGCCTCGTCGCGCACGCCGCCCAGCGACATGCGCACGAACTCGCGGCCGGTCGCGCGCGCGATCGACTCGCCGATCGAGGTCTTGCCGGTGCCGGGCGGGCCGATCAGGGTGAGGATCGCGCCCGCGTTGCGGCCCTCCTCGGAGAGCCCGCGCTCGCGGCGCAGGCGCCGCACGGCGATGAACTCGGTGATGCGGTCCTTGACGTCCTCGAGGCCCGCGTGGTCGGCGTCGAGCACCTCGCGCGCCTTCACCGGGTCGAGCACCTCCTCGGAGCGCTTGCCCCACGGCACGGCGAGGATCCAGTCGAGGTAGGTGCGGATCATCGACGACTCGCCGGAGGCGTCGCCCATGCGCTCGAGGCGGCCGAGCTCGCGCTGGGCCTGCTCGCGCACGTCGTCGGGCATGTCGGACTCCTCGATCTTCTTGGCGTACTCCTCGATGATCGAGCTCTCGTCCTCGCCCAGCTCCTTGCGGATCGACTCGAGCTGCTTGCGCAGGAAGTACTCGCGCTGCTGCTTCTGCGCGCCGGACTCCACGTCGTCGCGGATGCGCTGGCGCACCTGCAACTCGGCCAGGCGCTCGCGCTGGAGCTCCAAGGCGAGCTCGAGGCGGCGCGTCACGTCGATCGTCTCCAGCAGGCGGCGCTTGTCGGCCAGGGAGATGTCGGGGCTGTAGCCGGTGGTGTCGGCCAGGGCACCCGGCTCGTCGATCGTGCGCAGGAACGCGGCGACGCGACCGTCGTCACCGCGCAGGTCGAGGATCTCCTCGACGACCGCGCGGTACTCGCGCTCGAGCTCGCGGGTGTGCTCGTCGGTCGGCACGCCGTCGTGGATCGGCTCGACCTCGATGAGCAGCTCCCCGTCGGGCCCGGAGACCGCGGCGCCGGGGATACCGCGATGCAGGCCGGTCACCGTGACCGCGACCACGCCGCCGGGCAGGCGGTTGCGCTCGACGACCTCGGCGACCGTACCGACGCGCGCGTAATCCCCATCGTCCTTGCGCGGCAGCAGGAGCACGCGCTCGCCCCTGGCCACATCGGCCGAGATGGAGACGGTCATGTTGGGGAAAACGACGCTTTCGTCAAGAGGAACGAGAAGAAGCTTCATGCGTGCCCTGCTTTCGCTCGTATAGCTACTTCAGAATGTGAAGTAATGGTAGCGGGGTTGCGTGAGTGGGCGGGCCGAGCGTTCGCGGCGACGCGCGACCGCGTTGATCATTCAGCCCTCGTTGCCGGAAAACGGCAACCAGGGCTGAACGGACGGCGGACGCAGCCGCGCGTTCAGCCCACATTGCCGGAATCCGGCAACGTGGGCTGAGAGCCGGAGTTCGCGGCCGCGCGCGAGCGGCCTCGCGAGCCGCAACCGCTACCTCGCGCGATCCCGCATCGGGAGCGGGTCACGCGAGATCGCGGTTCGGGGCCCCCGGGAGCCTTGACTGCAAAGTCGCGGGGCGGGCGGTCGCGAATTCGCACCTGTGGCTCGCGCCCTCCCCGCCTTCGCCGCCCTATCGACCGCGTCACGCGCCACCAAAGCGCCATCCGAGAGACCACGCGCCCCAGGACCTCCACCACCCGCTCGACCCGCAGCGCCTGGCGCAGCCGGGCGTCGTGGGTAGCCACCACCAGCGCTCCCGGCCACTCCGCCAGCGCCGCCTCGAGGATCTCGAGCGACTCGACGTCGAGGTGGTTGGTGGGCTCGTCGAGGAGCAGGCAGCGCACGCGGCGGCGCGCGAGGAGGGCGAGCTCGGCGCGGGTGACCTCGCCGGCCGAGAGTGAGGTCGCCGGACGCTCCACGACCTCGGCGCTCAGGCCAAAGCTCGCGAGGGTGGTGCGTACGTCGGCCTCGCTGATCCCGGCGCGCTCGGCAACGGCCGCAGCGACGGGGCGCTCGCCCGCAAGCGCGCGGCGGCCTTGGCCGAGGAGGGCGATCGCGGCGGAGGCGGCGACCGAGCGGCGCCCGTCCGCGAGCGGGAGCTCGCCAGCCAGCGCTCCGAGCAGCGACGATTTGCCGGAGCCGTTCGGCCCGATCAGGCCGAGGCGCGCGCCGGCGTGGACGGTGAGATCGACGTTTTCGAGGACGACGCGGGCGCCGTGGCGGCGGCTAACCCCGCGCGCGTCGAGCAGGGTCCCTGGCATTCAAGACCTCCCGGTGAGCAGGTACGTAGACGGCGTGCCGCGGGCGACCGGCGAACCGGTCGGCGTGCTGGCGGCTGTCAGCTACGTGCTGCGCGCATAGGACGACCCGGAGGTCGCGGACGACGATAGCAGCGCCCGTGGCGGGGTAATCCCCCGGCACGATGGAGGCGAGCGCAACGCCGGCCGGCGAGGGGCGTCGGTTCAAGACGATCGAGACCAAGGTGCCGGCGCGGCTCGACCGCCTCCCGTGGTCCGGCTTTCACTGGCGGGTGGTGTTCGGCCTTGGCGTGGTCTGGATCCTCGACGGGCTCGAGGTCACGATCATCGGCTTCCTCGCGCCCACGCTGGTCTCGCCCGAGAGCGGCATCGCGCTCACCGACGCCCACATCGCGCTCGCCCAGTCGCTCTATGTCGCGGGCGCCTGCGCGGGGGCGCTCCTCTTCGGCCAGCTCACCGATCGCTTCGGCCGCAAGAAGCTGTTTTTGGTCACGCTCGCGCTCTATCTCACGGCGGTCGTGCTGACCGCGGTCTCGTGGACGCCCTGGTGGTTCCTCGCCATGCGCTTCTTCACCGGCGCGGGCATCGGCGGCGAGTACGCGGCCATCAACTCGGCGATCGACGAGCTGATCCCGGCGCGCGCCCGCGGGCGGATCGATCTGATCATCAACGGCTCGTTCTGGCTGGGCGCGGTGCTGGGCGGCCTGCTCTCGCTGATCCTGCTGCGCGAGACGCTGTTTGCGATCGACGTCGGCTGGCGCCTCTCGTTTGCGCTCGGCGCGCTGCTCGGCATCGGGATCCTGATCATCCGCCGCCACGTCCCCGAGAGCCCGCGCTGGCTCTTCATCCACGGGCACGAGCAGGAGGCGGAGCGGATCGTCGACCAGATCGAGGAGGGTGTGCGCGACGAGACCGAGCAAAAGCTCGAGGAGCCCGGCGACGCGATCACCGTCCGCCAGCGCAAGACGATCCCCTTCCGGCAGATCGCGAAGACCGCGTTCGTCGTCTACCCGAAGCGCGCAGTGCTCGGCCTCTCGCTCTTCATCGGCCAAGCCTTCCTCTACAACGCGGTCACCGTCACGCTCGGGCTCACGCTGAGCACCTATTTCGGCGTCGCCGCGAACCAGGTCGGCCTTTTCTACGCCGTGTTCGCGGCGGGCAACTTCCTCGGCCCCGTCGTCCTCGGCAAGCTCTTCGACACGGTCGGCCGCAAGCCGATGATCGCCGGCACCTACCTGATTTCCGGCGTGATGCTGATTGGCGTCGCGCTGATGATCGGCGCCTGCGACCCGTCGAGCTGCGAGGGCCAGTGGTCCGACTGGACGCTGACGCTGGCGCTCGGCGCGACCTTCTTCTTCGCCTCGGCGGGCGCGAGCTCGGCGTACCTGACGGTGAGCGAGATCTTCCCGATGGAGGTCCGCGCGCTCGCGATCGCCTTCTTCTACGCCGTGGGCACGGCGATCGGCGGGATTACCGGCCCGCAGGTGTTCGAGCGCCTCGGCCAGGACTCGACCGGCGGCCTCCAGACCGCTTATCTGATCGGCGCCGCCGTGATGATCGCGGGCGGGATCGTCGAGCTCATCCTCGGCGTGCGCGCCGAGCAGCGCCAGCTCGAGGACATCGCGAAGCCGATCACCGCCGAGGAGGCGGAGGGCGAGGAGGGCAAGACGACCGAGCCCGACGAGGAACGCGAGCGGATCGCGCGCCGCCACCGCGAGCGCGCGGCGCGCCGGCGCAGGCTCGGCATCGGCCCGGGAACGGCGACCCCATCGCCGTTCATCGGCATGCCCGGCCGCACCGACGAGACCTGGCTCGACCGGGAGATCGGGCTGATCGGCCGGGCCCTGGCGGAGGGCGGCGAGGCGCGGCGCGACGAGCTCGCGCGCCGGGTCGGCGCCCGCTTCTGGGGGCCGGGCCGCTTCCGCGTCGCCCTGCGCGAGGCCGTCGCCGAGGGCTACGCCGAGCGCCTCGGCCGCAGCCACTTCCGCGCCGGCCCGAACGCGCCGCAACCCGCGCGCGCCGACGCGGCGCGCGAGCGATGAGCGCCCGCACCGCCCCGCCGCTCGCCTGCCGGGTCACCGGCCACCGCATGCGCTTCTGGGCGGAGGGAGAGACGATGCGCTGGGGCTGCGAGCGGTGCGAGCTCGAGGGCGCGAAGGCGTACGCCACGCCGGAGCTCGCGCGCCGCTACGCGCGCGCCCTCGACCGCGAGGACCGCGACGACATCGGCAAGCGCTCGCCGGTCTCGATGCTGCTGTTGCGCCTGGCCCGCCGCACCCACAACCGGTGATCGACCTTCCTAGTCACACAGACGAGGAAGCTCGATCACGGGCGGTGCCCGGACGCCGGTGATCGAGGTTTCTAGTCACACAGACGAGGAAAGTCGATCACGGGCGGGGGATGGGGAGCTTGAAGCGCACCCGCTCGGGGTCCAGGCGCCGAATCAGCGGTAGGTGCAATGCGCGCGCGAGTCGGTAGCTCCACGCGTACGGCCAGGGGAGCGGGACCACGGTGGTGAAGCGGTTCGTGGACTCGTCGCGCGCGATCACCTCGAAGTCGATGCGCGAGTTCGGCAGCAGGATGCCCCGCGGCCGCCCGATGCGGACGACCCGCACCGCCGCGGGCCCGCCGCCCGAGAGGGCGCGCCGCGCGTCGCGCAGCGCTCGACGGATGAGGAACGGGTTCAGGTAGCGAAGCCGGGACACGGCCCCCGAGTACCCGAGCCGGGACCCCCGAACCGGCGGGCACCCGATCAGGGGGCTGGACATCGCGGCGAAACGAGGCGCCGAAAGTCTGGCCCTCGCGAGCTAGGCGGGCCGGTCACCGATCCTTAACTTGGCTCGCGTGACTCGCCGCAACCATGACCGTGTGAACGCATTCGACACCTCCAATGACGCGCCGGGGGTCGTGCTGACGGGGGCGACGGGCTTCCTCGGAGGGGAGCTCCTCGCCCGCCTGCTCGAGCGTGACAACCGGACCATCTACGCGCTCATCCGCGCCCGCGACGATGCCGAGGCCGACAAGCGGCTGCGGCAGACGATCGTCAACCTGCTCGGCCGCGCCGAGCCCTGGACGCATCGCGCCGTCGCGATCGCCGTGGACCTCGAGCGCCGCGACATGGGCCTCGATGGCTGGCGGCGCGAATGGCTCGCCGGCCGGGCCCAGCAGATCATCCACTGCGCCGCGTCGGTCTCGTTCACGCTCGGGCTCGACGAGTCGCGGCGGATCAACGTCGAGGGCACGCGCCGGGTGATCGAGCTCGCCAGGCTCGCCGATGCCCTCGGCGCGCTGCACTGCCTCACGCACGTCTCGACCGCGTACGTGGCGGGCACGCTGCGCGGGACGTTCACCGAGGACGACCTCGACCTCGGCCAGGGCTTCCGCAACGCCTACGAGGGCTCCAAGCTCGAGGCGGAGCTGGCGCTGCGGCAATACGGGCGCGACCTCCCCATCCAGGTGATGCGGCCGAGCATCGTGGTCGGCGACTCGAGGACGGGCTGGACGCCCTCCTTCAACGTCCTGTATTGGCCGCTGCGCGCCTTCGCGAGCGGCGCCTACCGGGTGCTCCCCGCGCGCCGCTCGGCGCCGGTGGACGTGGTCCCGTGCGACTACGTCGCCGACGCGATCCTGGCGCTCGCCGGCCGCCCCGGCACGACCTACCACCTGACGGCCTCCGAGCAGGCGAGCTCGATCGGCGAGCTGATCGAGCTCGCCTGCGCGCGCTTTGAGCGCGAAGCGCCCCGCTTGCTCCCACCGGCGCTCTACCGCTACGGCCTACACCCCTTCCTGGTGCGTACCGGCCCGGCGGGCCGCCGCAAGGCGCTGCGGCGCAGCGAGGCCTTCTTCCCGTACTTCACGGTCTCCACCCGCTACGACAACCAGCGCGCGCAGGCGGCGCTCCAAGGCACCGGCATCGAGATTCCGCCGCTGCGCGAGTACTTCGACCGGCTGGTCGACTACGCCCTGCGCGCCGACTGGGGCCACGCACCCCTTCCCCGCCACCGCCTGGCGGGCGTGGCCCATCCCCCGCGGGACCGGCACCACGAGGGTCGGCGCCGTGCGCGGCCGACCACCGGCACGCACCGGGTCCTGCGCTAATCCGCCCGCGCCTACCCCCGCGCCGAGCGCACACTCGGCGCGGGGTAGTCTCGTGGCAAGGCCGTGACCGCTGAGGGCGGGTGCGCGACATCGACCTTTCGTGGGATCAACCGTCGATAAGTCGAAGTCGCCCAGGGGTCCACCGCGACATCGACTTTTCGTTGCATTACTCGTCATTAGGTCGATCTCGCGGAGGCGACCCTCCCGGCGCGCCGGCTAATCGCCCAGCTCGAACGGCTCGCCCGGCCGCAGCACGCACAGCTCGCTCTCCGGCGCCAGCTCGCGCAGGTGAGCGCGGAGCTTCGCCGGCGGCCCCGCCACCAGGTCCGGCCGGCGGCGGTGCAGATCGGCGCGCGCGTAGGTGCCCCAGTGCACGGGCACGACGATCCGGGCCCGCATCCGCGCCGCGGCCTGCGCGGCGCGCAGCGGGTCGAGGTGCCCCCTGCCCGCGACGCCGCCCCACGCGCCGATCGGCAGGAGCGCCACGTCGACGGGGGCGAGCTCCGCCATCCCGTCGAAGAGGTCGGTGTCGCCCGCGTAGTAGAAGCGCCGCCCGCCGGCGCGCACCTGGTAGCCGACCGCCGCCCGGCGGGGTCCGATCGGCCAGCGCCGGCCATCGTGGCGCGCCGGAGTCACAACCACCTCCGCGCTCCCGACTCGCAGCGCCTCCCCCTCCTCCACCTCCCGCACGTCGCGAAAGCCGCGGGCGCGCAGGAACCACCCACACCCACGCGGCACGACGATCGGCACCCGCCGACCCACGCGGCGCAACGACGGATAGTCGAGATGGTCAGGGTGCGGATGCGAGACCAGGACGGCATCGGCCGCCGGCGCGGCGGGCGGGTCGCCGGGCGCGCGCGTGATCAGGCCGAGAATGCGCGGGCGCAGGAGCGGGTCGGTGACCAGCCGCGCGCCGTCCGCCTCGAGCAGGACGGTCCCGTGGCCGATGTAGGTGATCCGGTCGCTCATCGCCGCGCGAGCCAGCGCCGGTGCGCAGCGTACGCACCCAGGCCCACCGGCAGGAGCAGCCAGTACGAGAACAGCCGGTAGGCGAGGGTGGCGAGCACGGCCGCGCCGGCGCCGACCCCGGCGAGCACGAGCGTCGCCGTGAGCCCGGCCTCCACGAACCCCAGCCCGCCCGGCGTGAGCGGCACCTGCGCCAGAAGCTGGGCCGCGCAGAAGGCCAGCAGGACGAGGAACGGGCGGGGCTGCGTGTCCACCGCGGCGAGCGCCGCGAGCAGGGTCGCGTAGTCGAACGCCCAGCGCGCCAGCGAGACCGCGACCGCCTCGCGCCAGCGCGGCCCGAGCGTCTCGAGCAGCCGGTCGCGCTCGCGCTGCAGACGGTCCGGGAACCCGGTGAGCGGCGGCGCGCCCCGCCGCAGCCGGTTGCGCAGCCGCTGCACCCGCCCTCCGACCCAGCGCAGCGGCTCGTCGAACGCGAGCGCCGCGATGCCCGCCGCCAGCAGCAGGACGAAGACGACCAGCCCGATGATCACGGCCTCCACCAGCCCAGGATCGACCGGCCCGCCAAGCAGGGCGGGCAGCGCCAGCACCGGGAGCACGAGCACGACCGCGAACGTGAGCAGGTTGACCGCGGTGATCCCGGCAACCGCGCGGGCGCGGTCGATCCCCGCCTCGACCAGCATCCGGTACTGCAGCGCCGCGCCCACCGCCCCGCCCGCCGGCGCGATGCGCGCCATCGCGTTGCCCGCGAGCTGCGAGTTGATCACCGGCGCCCACGGGGCGTCGTGCAGCGCGATCCGCTGCACGACCCACAGGCAGGCGATCGCGAGCCCCTGAAGGACCGCCATCGCCGCGAACCAGATGGGCTCGATGTCGCGCAGGTCCCGCCACGAGCCCAGCACGTCGATCAGCCCCGGCGCCACCAGGTAGAGCGAGACCCCGGTGACCGCGAGCCAGAAGACCGTTCGGCGCAGGCTCGGCGCGGCGCGCTGCGCCTCCTCCTCGCCGCGCTGAATCTCCGCCTCGGGATCGCCGCGCTCGGCGATCAGCCGCTCGACGCGATCGCCGATGCGCTGGCGGACCTCGTTCACGTGGCGATCATTGCCGATAATCAAACGGAGCGATGACCGACCCGACGAAATCGTCCCGGGGGGACGTGCTCGACGAGCGGACGATGAGTCGGCTGCTCGAGGTGGCGCGAGTGCTCGTCTCCAACCTCGACCTGGAGTCGCTGCTCCAGCGCGTGGTCGACGAGGCCCGCGACCTCACCGGCGCCCGCTACGCCGCGCTCGGCATCATCGGCGAGCAGCGCGAGCTGGAGCGGTTCATCACCAGCGGGATCGATCCCGAGACCCACAAGGCGATCGGCGACCTCCCGCGCGGGCGCGGGATCCTGGGTTTGCTCATCGACGAGCCGAAGCCGCTGCGCCTGCCCGACGTCAGCAAGCACCCGCGCTCCTACGGGTTCCCGCCGAACCACCCGCCGATGAGGACATTCCTCGGCGTGCCGATCTCGATCCGCGGGCACGTCTACGGCAACCTCTACCTCACCGAGAAGGAGGGGGGCGGCGAGTTCGACGAGCGCGATGAGGAGGCCGTGATCAGGCTCGCCGAGCTGGCCGGGGTGGCGATCGAGAACGCGCGGCTCTACTCGCACGCGCTCGAGCGCCGCGAGACGCTCGAGCGGATCGTCGCCCGCCTGGAGGCGACCTCGGAGATCGGCCGCGCGGTGGGCGGCGAGACCAGGCTCCCGCACGTACTCGAGAGCGTGGCGAAGCGCGGCCGCGCGCTCGTCAACGCGCGCTCCCTGCTGGTGCTGCTCGAGCGGCGCGGCTCGCTCGAGGTCGCGATCGCGGCCGGCGAGGCGGCGCCCCGCCTGGGCGACCTGCGCCTCGCCGTCGACGGCTCCGCCTGGCGGCACGTGATGACCGAGCACGAGCCGGAACGCGTGCCGGCGGCCGATAACCGCCTCGGGATCTCCCTGCGCCAGCTCGGCATGGACGCGCGCTTCGCGCTCCTCGTCCCGCTCGTCTTCCGCGGCCGCGCGCTCGGCGTGCTCGCCGCCTTCGACCGCGTCGGCGAGAGCCCCGAGTTCGACGAGGAGGACGAGGCCCTGCTCAGCGGCTTCGCCTCGAGCGCCGCGATGGCGGTCGCCACGGCGCAGTCGCTCGCCGAGTCGAAGCTGCGCGAGAGCATCGAGGCGGCCGAGCGCGAGCGGGCGCGCTGGGCGCGCGAGCTGCACGACGAGACCCTGCAGGGCCTGGGCGCCGTGCGCGTGATGCTCGCCTCGTCGCTGCGCAGCGAGGACCCGGAGGTCGCCCGCGAGGCGGTGCGCAGGGCGATGGAGCAGGTCGAGGGCGAGATCGCGAGCCTGCGCTCGCTGATCACCGAGCTGCGCCCCGCCGCGCTCGACGAGCTCGGGCTCGCGCCCGCGATCGAGAGCCTCGCCGCCAACCACCAGCGGATGACCGGCGCCACCGTGCACGTCTCCGTCGCGCTCGGGTCGCCAGCCGACGGCGGCGGGCGGCGCCTCGACCCCGAGCTCGAGTCCGCGATCTACCGCGTCGTGCAGGAGGCGCTCACGAACGTCGCCAAGCACGCGAGCGCCCGCAACGTCTGGATCGACGTGCGCGAGGACGCCGAGGCGATCTCGATCCTCGTGCGCGACGACGGCGCGGGCTTCGACATGGACCAGCGGACCGACGGCTTCGGCCTGGTCAGCATGCGCGAGCGCGTCGCGCTCGTCGGCGGGACGCTCGCGATCGTCTCGACGCCCGGCGCGGGCACCGAGCTGCGGGGCCGGATCCCAAAGGAGCGCCCCGAGGCCGCGGTCGCGTCCTAACGCGGCCGCCTAGCCCGGCTGGTCCTTGGGGAGCTGAAGCAGGCCGTGCTCGAGCGCGTAGCGGACGAGCTCGGAGCGCTTGGTGACGCGCAGCTTCTGCTGGATATGGGCGCGGTGCGATTCGACGGTCCGCACGCTGATGTAGAGCTGCTCGGCGATCTCGGCGTTGGTGTGGCCGAGGGCGATCAGCCGCAGGATCTCGAGCTCTCGCGCGGAGAGGTCGTCGGGCTGCCCCGCGGGCTCGGCGGCGAGCCGAGCCCCCAGGTCGGGCTGCAGGTACGTCTTGCCCTCGGCCGCGAGCCGCACCGCCTTGACGAGCTCCGAATCGGCGGCCTCCTTGAGGATGTAGCCGCGGACGCCCGCCTGCATCGCCTCGCGCGCGAACGCCGGCTCGCTCTGCATGGTGAGCACCACGACGTTGGTCTCGGGCGAGGCTTGGAAGATCTCGGGCAGCGCCTCCAGGCTCGCGCGCCCCGGCATGTTCAGGTCGAGGATCAGGACGTTGGGGCGGTGGCCGCGCACGTAGCGGATCGCGTTCTCGACGTCGCCGGCCTCGGCCACCACCTCCATCCCCGGCTCGGCCTCGAGCAGCATGCGCAGGGCGCTGCGCACGACCGCGTGATCGTCGGCGAGCACGATGCGGATGTCGGCACCGTTCTCGCCGGCGTCGGTATCGGGGGGATTGCTGGCAGGGGTCGACGCGGGCTGCGTCATCGCCTAGCGCACCCTAGGGACGGGGTTATGCGCGAACATCGGCGTACCTCACGGATGGACCCTTCGGCAAATTACTGAAGGCCCGGGCACCACGGCGGCCACCGACTACCTTGGAGGGGAAGGCGAGGCCAAGGAGGCGAGCGATGCCGGAGAAGATCCGCAAGAGCGAGGAGGAGTGGCGCGCGGAGCTCACCCCCGAGGAGTACCACGTGCTCCGCGAGAAGGGCACCGAGCCCGCGTTCACCGGGATCTACTGGGACGCCAAGGACGAGGGCGTCTACCGGTGCCGGGCCTGCGGCCAGGAGTTGTTCTCGTCGGAGACCAAGTACGACTCCGGGACCGGCTGGCCGAGCTTCTGGGCCCCGCTCGCCGAGGACGCCGTCGAGACCGCGCCCGACAACAGCTTCTTCATGCGCCGCACCGAGGTCCTGTGCAGCCGCTGCGGCTCGCACCTCGGGCACGTCTTCGACGACGGCCCGCAGCCCACGGGCCTGCGCTACTGCATCAACTCGATCTCGCTGAAGCTCGACAAGGAAGAGGGCTGAGGTTTCAGCCCGCGTTGCCGGATTCCGGCAACCAGGGCTGAACCCCTACTCGCCCTCGACCCGCAGCGGCGTGCGCTCGATCGGCTCGGCGAGCAGCATCTCCTTGGTGAAGATCAGGTCGCCGCGGTTGTAGTCGGCCATCTCGTAGTCGTGGCCCATTGTGATCGCGTCGAACGGGCAGGCGATCTCGCAGTAGCCGCAGAAGATGCAGCGCGAGAGGTTGATCTCGTAGACGGCGGCGTAGCGCTCGCCCGCCGAGACGCGGTTCGCCGGGTCGTTCTCGGCGGCGACCACCCGGATGCAGTCCGCCGGGCAGGCCGCCGCGCACAGCGAGCAGCCCACGCACTTCTCGAGGCCCGTGTCCTCGAAGCGGTGGAGCTTGTGGCGGCCGCGGAAGCGCGGGTAGACCGCGGTCTTCTCCTCGGGGTACTGGATCGTGACCGGGCCCTCGATCATGCGAGCCATGGTCGTCTTCAGCCCGCGCAGCGTCTCACCGAAGACGCGGTAGGCGCCCTTGATGCCGCCGGGCTCGGGCCCGCGCTGGACGGCGACCACGTCGGAGTCAGGGAGATACGGGAACTGCCTGGTTTCGGTCTCGGCGTTGGCCATGGCTCCTTCTCTCTAAAGGACGGTCACCAGGACGGCGGTGACGAGGGCGTTCAAGGTGGCGAGCGGCAGGAGCACCTTCCAGCCGAAGCTCATCAGCTGGTCGTAGCGGACGCGGGGCAGCGTCGCGCGCACCCAGAAGAACAGGAACATCAGCCCGAGGATCTTGACCAGCATCCAGATCGGGTCGAGGAAGCCCGGGCCCGGGCCCCTCCAGCCGCCGAGGAAGAAGGTCGCCGCGATCCCGGAGATCACGAACATCTCGAGGTACTCGGCGAGCATGAAACTGCCCCAGCGCATGCCGCCGTACTCGGTCTGGTAGCCGGCGACGATCTCGGCGTCCGCCTCCGGCAAGTCGAACGGGGCGCGGTTGGCCTCGGCGAAGCCGGCGACCATGAAGATCAAGAAGCCCAGGAACTGCGGGATCACGAACCACACCTCGTCCTGGGCGTGGACGATCTCGGTGAGCGAGAGCGAGCCAGCCATCATTATCGAGCCGAGCAGCGCGAGCGCCATCGAGATCTCGTACGAGATGAGCTGGGCCGCGGAGCGCATCGCGCCGAGGAACGAGTACTTCGACCCCGACGCCCAGCCGCCGAGCAGGAGCCCGTAGAACGAGAGGCCGCCGAAGGCGAAGAAGTAGAGGACGCCGATCGAGACGTCGATCCCGTAGAAGCCGACGCCGCCCTTGACGTCGCCCCACGGCAGGATCGCGAGCGTCGCGACGCCGCTGAAGATCACGAGCGCCGGGCCCGCGGCGTACAGGAAGCGCAGCGCGCCGTGCGGCTCGAACTGCTCCTTGCCGATCAGCTTGAGCGCGTCGGCGGCGGGCTGCAGCAGGCCGAACGGGCCGACCCGGTTGGGCCCGTAGCGCGCCTGGAAGCGCCCGAGGATCTTGCGCTCGACGACGGTCAGGACCGGCGCGATCGCGAACACGGCCGCGAAGATCACCAGCGCCTTGAGGACCAGGATCCAGGTGGCCTCGGCGAAGCCGACCTCGGCGATCAGCATCAGCGGCCACCTCCCGCGGCGATCACCTCGAGCTCGGGCGACTCCGGCTCGACGCGGGCGACCTCGACCTCGACCCCGCCGGGCGCGCCCAGCTCGTTCGGGTTAGCGTCGCGGATGCCCTCGACGACGAAGCCCGCGCCCGGCAGCATGCGCTCGCGCACGACGACCCGCGCCCGGATCGAGCTGCCGTTCGCGGTGAGCTCGACCTCATCGCCCTCCGCCACGCCGAGCCGTTCGGCGTCGACGGGCGCAAGCTCGAGCCGCTGCTTGGGCAAAAGGAAGCGCAGCGCCGGGCTCTGCTCGGTGGCCTCCGCCACCCACAGGTCGCGGTAGGTCGCGAGCCGCAGGCGCCCGTTGGCCTGCGCCGGAGCCTGCGCCGTGGCGACCGCGGTCATGCCGACCGACGCGGCCGGCTCCGGCAGGTTCTTCGCCGCCTCGCGCTCCTGCCAGCGCACGCCGAGCCCGCCGATCTCCTCGTGCGTGAGCCCCGCGTAGATCGGCGCGTCCTCGCCGATCGCGGCGAGCGCCTCCGGCGCCGAGTCGATCCCGGTCTCGTGGCCGAGCAGCGCGGCGAGCTCCGCGAGCCACTGCCAGCCGTGGCGCGTCGCGCCGGGGTGCGGGATCGAGGGCCGCAGCCGCTGCAGGCGCCCGTCGGGGTGGGTCACCGTGCCCTCCTTCTCCGCGTGCGTCTCGAGCGGCAGGAACACGTTCGGGTTGGTGCCGGGCGTCTCGAAGGCGCCGACCTGCAGGACGAAGCGCGCCGCCGCGAGCGCCTCGCGCCAGCCCTCGGGGTCGGGCAGCTCGCGCAGCGGGTCGATGTCCCAGAGGATCAGCGCCTCGAGCTCGCGGTTGCGAAGCGCCTCGCGGATCTCGTCCGCGCCCATGCCCTGCTCGGTCTCCGCAAGTCCCGGGCCGGCGACCGGCAGGCAGCCCACCTCGCGCAGGCCGCGCGCGTTGGTGCGCTCGGGCACCTCGAGCAGGCCGGCGCCGTCGGCGCTCGCCTCGAGCGCCTCGGCGCACTCGAGCACGAGGCGCAGGCAGGCCTCCCCGTCGGGACCGTGGCCGAGCCGCTCGCCGAAGATGATCACGGTCGCGCCGGGCCGCAGTTCGCCGGCGAGCCGCTGCGCGTCCTCGGCGTACGGGCCGCTCGCGCCGTCGCCCGGGCGCAGCTCGGCGGCCAGGTCGGCCAGGAGCGCGGCGGCCTCGCCGGGCGCGTAGCGGGCGGTCTCCTCGGCGCCGCCGTCGAGCGTGGTCGGCCGCTCGGTGGCGACCACGAGGCGCGTGCCGTGCCGGCGGATCGCCTTGCGCAGGCGCAGGTCGAGGATCGGCATGTCGTTGAGCGGGTCGGCGCCGATCAGCAGCACCGACTCGGCGCGGTCGATGTCGGCGACCGCGGCGCCCAGCTCGGGGCGCGAGAGCTCGAGCAGCGTGTCGCGGTCGATCGGCTGGCCGCCGCGCGAGTCGATGTGCGGGGAGCCGAGCGCCTGGCGCGCGATCCGCTGCAGCAGGTAGCCCTCCTCGTTGGAGGCCTGCGAGCCGATCAGCACCGCCGTGCGCGAGCCCGCCTTGCGCAGCGCCTCGGCCGTGCGCTCGAGCGCCTGCGCCCAGGTGGCCGGGTTGAGCGTGCCGCCGCCGCCCACCCGCGGCTCGGTGATCCGCTCGTCCGAGTGGATCATCTGGAAGCCGAAGCGGCCCTTGTCGCAGAGCCAGCCGTCGTCGACGTCCTCGTTGTCGCGGGCCAGCGTGCGCATCACGCGCTCGTCGCGGACAGTGAACTTCACGTTGCACTGCGAGGGGCAGAGCGTGCAGACCGTGCCCGCCTCCTCGATGTCCCACGGCCGGGCGCGGAAGCGGTAGGCCTCGGAGGTCAGCGCCCCCACCGGGCAGAGCTCGATGATGTTCCCGTGGAAGGGGGCGATGTAGGGGCGGTCCTCGAAGGTGCCCACGTAGCTGCGCGGACCGCGCTCAAGGAGCTGGAGCTGCTCGTCCTCGGAGACCTCCTGGCTGAAGCGCACGCAGCGGTAGCAGAGGATGCAGCGCTCGCGGTCGATGCGCACGAGCGGCGAGAGTGGGACCGGCTTGCGGAAGTGGCGCTTGGGGTCGGTGACCCGGCTGCGCCCCGGGCCCCAGCCCATCGCGATGTCCTGCAGCGGGCACTCGCCGCCCTTGTCGCAGACCGGGCAGTCGAGCGGGTGGTTGACGAGCAGGAACTCGACGACCGCGTTCTGGGCCTGCTTGACGCGCTCGGTCTGCGTGTAGACGACCATGCCGTCGCGCACCGGCGTCGAGCAGGCGGTCTGCAGCTTCGGGATGCCCTCGATCTCGACCAGGCACATGCGGCAGGCGCCGACGGGCGGGCCGAGCTTCGGCTCGTAGCAGAAGACCGGGATCTCGATGTCGCCGCGCTTGGCGGCGTCGACGAGCATCATGCCCTCGGGCGCCCGGACCTCGACGCCGTCGATGACGAAGGTGATCTCGTTGCGCTCGCTCATGCGTGCACCCCCAGCGGGACGGGCGGGACGTCATCGGGCGCCGCGTCGAGGGGGCCGCCGTGGGCGGCGCGGGCCCGCTCGATGACCTCCTCGAACTCGTGCCGGAACTTGCGGACCATGGAGCCCACCGGCATCGCCATCGCGTCGCCCAGCACGCACAGGCAGTTGCCGATGATGTTCTCCTGGACGGAGGCGATGATGTCGAGGTCCATCGGCGTCGCCTCGCCGCGCACGACCCGCTCGAGCATCTTCACCGTCCAGTTCGTGCCCTCGCGACAGGGCGAGCACTTGCCGCAGGACTCGTGGTGGTAGAAGCGCGCGGTGCGCAGGGCGAGCTCGGGCACGGAGACGGTGTCGTCGCCGACGATGATCGCGCCGGAGCCGAGCATCGAACCCGCCTCGGCCATCGCCTCGAAGCTGTAGGGCAGATCCAGCTCCTCCTCGGTGAGCACCGGCGCCGAGGAGCCGCCCGGGAACCAGACCTTGACGCGCCTGCCGGGGGGCGGGCCGCCGGCGAGGCCGAAGATGATCTCGCGTGCCGGGATGCCGAGCTCGATCTCGTAGTTGCCCGGCCGCTGTACGTGGCCGGAGACCGAGACGACCTTGGTGCCGGTCGACTGCTCGGTGCCGAGCCGCTTGTACCACTCGGCGCCGTGCCGGATGATGTGCGGCACGTTCATCAGGGTCTCGACGTTGTTGATCAGCGTCGGCCCGCCGTAGAGGCCCTGCACGGCCGGGAACGGCGGCTTGAGGCGCGGGTTGCCACGCTTGCCCTCGAGCGAGTCGAGCAGCGCGGTCTCCTCGCCGCAGATGTAGGCGCCGGCGCCGCGGTGGACGACGAGCTGGACGCTGTGGTTCGAGCCGAGGATGCGCTCGCCGACCAGGCCCGCGTCGTAGGCCTCGCGGACGGCGGCGTCGAGGACGTCGGCCACGTCCCAGTACTCGCCGCGGATGAAGATGAAGGCGTGCTGCGCACCGACGGCGATCGCGGCGATCACGATCCCCTCGATCAGGCCGTGCGGGTTCTTGAACATGAGCTCGCGGTCCTTGAAGGTCCCGGGCTCGGACTCGTCCGCGTTGCAGCACAGGTACTTCGGCATGTCGCCGCGCGGCAGGAACGAGCCCTTCTTGCCCATCGAGAAGCCGGCGCCGCCGCGGCCGCGGAGGCCGGACTCCTCGATCTCGGAGATGATCTGGTCGGGCTCGAGCTCGCGGATGGCGCGCTCCAGGGCGCGGTAGCCGCCGCGGCGCTTGTAGACGTCCAAGGTGCGGAGCCCCGGCTCGTCGAGGTTCCTGAAAAGAAGGCGTCGCTCAGGCATCTGCGTTCGTCTCCACTTCCGGCGCGTCAGCGCCCCCTGCCAGCGTGCGCTTGCGGATGTCCTTCTCGGGGAGCGGGTCCTCGCCGCGGCGCAGCCGGTCGATCACGGTCTCGACCTCGTCGAGTTCGATCGGGCCGTAGTAGTGCTGGTTGATGGAGGCCATCGGCGCGATGTCGCAGGCGCCGAGGCACTCGAAGCCCTGCACGAAGAACTCCCCGTCGGGCGAGTTGGCGCCGTTGTGCTCGGCCTCGTGGTGGTCGGCGCCGGTCGCCTCGCAGAAGCGCTTCAGAAGGTCGTCGGCGCCCCGCATCCAGCACGAGATGTTGTGGCAGACCAGGATGCGGTTGCGGCCCGTCGGGGTCAGGCGGAACAGGTCGTAGAAGCTCGCCACCGACTGCAGGTACGCGGGCGAGACGCCCATCACCGCGGCGGCCTGGCGGATGCCCTCGGGCGAGCACCAGCCGTAGTGGCGCTGCACCGCCCACAGCGCGGGGATCGAGGCCGAGCGCAGCTGCGGGTAGCGGCCCATCGCCTCCTCGATCTGCTCGCGCAGCTCGGGGGGCACCTCGACCTCGTGCAGCTCCGGGACGCGCTCGGCGTCCTCCGGCGACATCGAGGCGATCAGCGCCTGGCGCTCGGCGGCCGACAGCTCGTCGGTCGGGCGCAGCGGGCCGGACGTGCCGTGCTCGCTGGTCTGCGGCCCCTGCTCGAGCGCGGGATCGATAGCCGGCGTCTCGTCGCCCTGGCGCTCGTGGTTGCTCATCGGTCGATACCTCCGAGGATCGGATCGAGCATCGCCAGGTTCATGATCAGGTCGGCCACGTAGCCGCCGACGCACATGTCGCGGAGCGCCTGCAGGTTCACGAACGAGGGCTCGCGGAAGTGCACGCGCGCGGGCTTCGCGGACCCGTCGGCGACGATGAAGCAGCCGAGCTCGCCGCGTGGCGACTCGATCGGGTAGTAGACCTCGCCCGGCGGGACGCGGAAGCCCTCCGTGACGAGCTTGAAGTGGTGGATCAGGGCCTCCATCGAGGTCCCCAGCTCGTGCCGCGGCGGGAGCACGACCTTACGGTCGTCGGCGATCCAGGGGCCCTCGGGCAGGCCGTCTAGCGCCTGCTCGATGATCTTCACCGACTCACGCATCTCCTCGATGCGGACGATGAAGCGGTCCCAGCCGTCGCCGACCGTGCCGACCGGGATCTTGAAGTCGAGGTCGCCGTAGGCCAGGTACGGCGAGACCTTGCGCAGGTCCCAGGGCTCGCCGGCGGCGCGCAGGAGCGGGCCGGTGACGCCGAGCTCGAGCAGCCGCTCGCGCGAGACGATGCCGATGTCCTTCGTGCGGTGCAGGAAGATCTCGTTGTTGGTGAGCAGCGCCTCGTACTGGTCCACCCGGCTCGGGAACTCCTTGCAGAACGCGCGGACCTTCTTCTCGAAGCCGAGCGGGATGTCCTCGGCTACGCCGCCGACCTGGAAGTAGCGCGTGTGCATGCGCTGGCCGGTGGACATCTCGAAGATGTCGAGGATCCGGTCGCGGTCGCGGAAGCAGTAGAAGAACATCGACATCGCGCCGAGGTCGAGCGCGGAGGTGCCGAGCCAGACCAGGTGCGAGTGCAGGCGGTTGAGCTCGAGGTGGATCGTCCGCAGGTACTTTGCGCGCGGCGGGATCTCGAGCTCGAGCAGCTTCTCGACGCAGCCGCAGAAGGCCTGCATGTTGAAGAAGTAGGAGAGGTAGTCCATCCGCTCGACGAACGGGATGGCCTTCCAGTAGCTCTTGTCCTCGCAGTTCTTCTCGATGCCCGTGTGGACGTAGCCGATGATCGGCTTGAGGTCGCGGACGATCTCGCCCTCGAGCGCGACCAGCAGGCGCAGCACCCCGTGCGTGGCCGGGTGGTGCGGCCCGAGGTTGATCGTCATCAGCTCCTGTTCGATCTCGAACGCCTCGTCGGCGCCGGTGCGCTCGACGGGCGACGTGCCGACGACCTCGGCCTCGGTGCGCGCGATGACGTCGGCGCCGTGGGCAGGTGCGGAGCGTCCGCTGCTCACTGCGTCCACCCCGGCACTTCGCGCTCGTTGTTGGTGAAGATCACGGGCTCGCCGCCGATCGGGAAGTCACGGCGCTGCGGCCAGCCGATGTAGTCCTCGGGCATGAGGATGCGGCGCAGGTCCGGGTGGCCGCGGAAGACGATTCCGAACATGTCGTAGACCTCGCGCTCCTGATGGTTCGCGGTGGGCCACTCGTCGGTGACGCTCGGCACCTCGGGGAGCGGTTCCTCGCCCAGCGGGTAGGGCCCGCCCTCGGCGGCCGGGTCGTGCACTGCGGCGCGCACGCGGATGCGCTCCACCCGGTCGCGGTTGAGGAGCTCGTAGTGGACGCCGAAGCGCGGCACCGCGGGCAGGTAGTCGGCGCCGTGGACGCTCGCGAGGAACGTGTACTTTTGGCCCGGCGTGTCGCGCAGCCACGCGAGGATCTCGCGGATCTGCTCGGGGTCCGCGATCAGGCAGGCCTGGTCGTGCTCGTAGTAGGTGCCGATGATCGCGCCGGGATGGCGCTCGTTGATCTCGGCCGCGATCAGTTCAAGTCCGGCTGCGTCTGGCATCCCGCCTCTTCCCGTTCTCCTACAGGAACCTGCCGCGACCGCGCTCGGCGCGATCGGCGGGCGCCTCCGTGCGCTCCCCGGGCGCGCGCTCGGCCTCTCCCGCCTCGCCCCCCTCCTCCGGGACCAGGTCGGCGGCCTGCTTGGCGGCCTCGTGGGCGGCCGCGTACGCCTCGCGGGCCTCGTCGGTGAGCGTGCCGTACTGGCGCGCCCACTCCTCGGTGCCGTGTGCGTTGTAGCGCGTGCGCCAGCCCGGATCGGGGTTGCCCTGGATCATCCGCTGGAGCTTGTTGAAGCCGTAGAGCACCGCCTCGGGGCGCGGCGGGCAGCCCGGGACGTGGATGTCCACGGGCAGGAACTTGTCGGCGCCCTGCACGACGGCGTAGTTCTGGAACATCCCGCCCGACGACGAGCAGGCGCCCATCGACATCACCCACTTGGGCTCGAGCATCTGGTCGTAGAGGCGGCGGACGACCGGCGCCATCTTGATCGAGACGCGGCCCGAGAGGATCAAGAGGTCCGCCTGGCGCGGCGAGGCGCGCATCGCCTCGGCGCCGAAGCGGGCGATGTCGTAGCGCGGCGAGACGATCGACATCATCTCGATCGCGCAGCAGGCGAGCCCGAAGGTCGCGGGGAAGACCGCGTTCGCGCGGCCCCAGTTGAGGACCTTGTCGAGCCGGGTCGTGAAGGTCTGCTCGGAGACGAGCTGCTCGATCTCCTCGTCGGAGAGCTCCCCGCGAAGGAGGTCACGCGCGCGGAGCTGGCGGATGCGCAGGTTCGAGGGCGCCGGCGGCTCGTCGAGCGGCAGCGCCGAGCGGACCTTCTCGCGCTTTATCTCCAATCCAATGCCCCCCTTCGCCAGACGTAGACCAGGGCGACCAGCAGCAGCGCCACGAAGACGAGGATCTCAGCGAGGACGAACACGGAGTCGGCCGCGTTGAGGATCACGCCGACCGGATACAGGAAGATCACCTCGATATCGAAGAGGATGAAGAGCATCGCGACCATGTAGAAGGACACGCCCCAGCGGAACGTCCGCGAGAATTGCGACGGGAGTCCCGACTCGTAGGGGTCGCCCTTCACCTTGCCGGTGCGCTGCTTGCGGCCGAGGAACGCGTTGACCGCGACCAGCGCGCTGCTGACGATGGCCCCCAGGCCGATGAAGACGAGAGCTGGGATGTAGCTGCGAAGCACTGCGAGGCCTAACCATATAGGGCGCTTGTGCGAACTTGCCACATAGTGTTTTTCCGCATCAGTAAGCCGAATTCCGACTGTTTGGGACGGGTATGGACAAAGTGCATTTGATCGTCGGCGTCGCGGTGCTCGTCACCAACCTCGGCGCCGGCCTGTGGGGCGGCATCGCCTGGCTCCTCCAGCGGCCGTCGGAGGGGTTCTGGTACGCGCTGCGGGTCGCGCAGGCGACCGTGATCATCCAGGTGCTGCTCGGGGGCGTGCTGCTCCTGCTCGGCCGCGAGGCGGCCGACGGCCTGCACTACCTCTACGGCGTCCTGCCCGTCCTGGTCTCGATGCTCGCCGAGGGCGCCCGTGCCGGCGCCGGGGCGCGCGAGCTCGAGGGCATCGACTTCGAGGCGCTCCCCCGGGAGCGCCAGCGCCTGATCGCGCTGGCGATCTTCCGCCGCGAGACGGGGATCATGGCCGTCTCCGCTCTGGTCGTCTTCGGCCTGGCCATGCGCGCGGCGGGGACGCAGGGGTTGTTCTGACCCCGAGCGCTCGGCAGGCGGCCCCGCCAGCCGACCCCGCCTGACCCCCCGCCTCCTTACCTGGCCGATCGCCGACGCACGGCACGACCCAGGGCGCCGCGACCGCACCGGCGCCCCGTCCGGCGCGCCGCCACGGGCGCCGGATCCACGTCACCCCAGCGGCCGGTACGCGCTGCCGTGGAAGATCAGCGGGGTGCCCTCGCGCTGGCCGAGCTCGGTGACGGCGCCGGTGACGATCACGTGATCGCCGCCGTCGAGCAGGTCGCGTAGCTCGCAGGCAACCCAGACGATCGCCTCGTCGAGCACCGGCGTGCCGGCGTGCTCGGTCCAGCCGACCCCCTCCCACTTCTGCTCGTGGGGCACGGGCGCGGCGAAGCGCCTGGCGTGGCCCTCGCTGTCCGCGCCCAGCACGTTGACCGCGAAGCGGCCCTGCTGGCGCACCGCGGCGAGCGTCCGCGAGCGGCGGTCGAGGCAGACGAGCATCAGCGGCGGCTCGAGCGAGAGCGAGGCGACGGCGTTGGCAGTTGCGCCCGCCGGAGAGCTCGTCCCGGGAGCCGTGACGACGGTCACCGGCGTGGGCACGAGCGCCATCACGCGGCGGAACTCTTCTGGTTTTGGAGCGGACAAGGCGGAGCGGAAAGTATGATGCCGCCGCGGTGCGTGCCGTAATCGCAACGACAGCAGCAATTGCCGTGGCCATGTTCGGGTCGGCCTGCGGGAGCGAGGGCGTCCAGCTTGAGCCCGACGACCCCAACTACGAGGGCGCCGTCCTCTTCGCCGAGCGCTGCTCGGGCTGCCACACGCTGGAGGCGGCCGGCGCGAAGGGCTCGGCCAACCGCAAGCTGCCGCATCAGGGCCCGATCCTCGACGAGCGCCAGGAGAGCGTTGAGGACGTCCTCTACGCGATCCGCAACGGTGGCTTCGCCGGCGCGCTGATGCCGCAGAACATCGTGGTCGGAGACGAGGCCCAGGCCGTCGCCGAGTTCGTGGCCGAGTACGCCGGGCAGGACGAGTAGCGCCCGCCCGGGCGATGCTCGACCTCCGCCGCATTCGCGAGGACCCGGAGCCGGCGCGGGCTGCGCTCGCTCGCCGCGGTGCCGCCGAGGCGCTCGACGAGCTGCTCGAGCTCGACGCCCGCCGCCGCGAGCTTTTGCCCCGCGTCGAGGAGGGGCGCGCCGAGCGCAACCGGGTCTCCGACCAGATCGCCGAGGCCAAGCGCGCTGGCCAGGACGCCTCCGAGGCGATCGCCCAGATGCGCGAGCTCGGCGGCGAGATCAAGCGCTTGGAGAAGGAGCTCGCCGAGGTCGAGGAGCGCCGCGACGAGCTCGCGGCCACGCTCCCCAACCTCCCCCACCCCGACGCGCCCGACGGCGGCCCCGACGACGCGGTCACGCTGCGCGAGGTCGGCGAGCCGCCGTCCTTCGACTTCCCGGTGCGCGACCACCTCGACCTGGGCACCGCGCACGGCTGGATCAACACCGAGAAGGCCGCGGAGGCCTCGGGCACGCGCTTCGCCTACCTGCTCGGCGACCTCGTGCTGGTCGAGCTCGCGCTGATCCGCTTCGCCGTCGACCGGCTGCGCGCCGAGGGCTTCGAGCCGGTCGTGCCGCCCGTGCTGGTCCGCGAGGGGCCGCTCTTCGGCACCGGGTTCTTCCCCGGCGAGCGCGAGATGATCTACGAGATCCCGCGCGACGAGCTCTTCCTCGTGGGCACCTCGGAGGTCTCGCTGGCCGCCCTGCACGCCCACGAGATCCTCGACGCCGAGAGCCTGCCGCGCCGCTACGCCGGCATCTCCACCTGCTTCCGCCGCGAGGCGGGCGCCGCCGGCAAGGACACGCGCGGCATCTTCCGCGTGCACCAGTTCGACAAGGTCGAGATGTTCTCGTTCGTGCACCCGGACGAGTCCAGCGCCGAGCACGAGCGCCTGCTCGCGATCGAGGAGGGCATCCTGCAGGCCCTCGAGATCCCGTACCGCGTGGTGGACATCGCGGTCGGCGACCTCGGCGCGCCCGCGGCGCGCAAGTTCGATTGCGAGGCGTGGATCCCGAGCCAGGAGCGCTACCGCGAGGTCACGTCCTGCTCGAACACGACCGACTATCAGGCGCGCCGCCTGCGGGCGCGCTTTCGCCCGGAGCCCCAGGCCCCGCCGCAGCCGGTGCACACGCTGAACGGCACGGCGGTCGCGGTCGGCCGCACCCTGATCGCCTTGCTGGAAAACCACCAGCGCCCCGACGGCTCCGTGGAGCTGCCGAAGGCGCTGGTGGATGCTGGCGCGCCGGCGGTGATCGGCGCTGGATCAGGGGGCTGACGCGCCAGCTTCGCTGGCCGGGTCCTCCAGGGGATGCTCTTGGGGGTCCTCCGGACCCGCAGGGGTCAGGCGGGGACCACGGCCCTCGAGGATGCGAAGCAGCTCGAGCCAGCCGCTGAAGCGCTGCGGCACGGATCCCTCCCTTACGACGGTTCCGCGCGCAGTCCCCCCGGACAGCGACTGGATCTCGAGCTCGAATCGCACGCCGACAGGTTCCCGCGTTCGGTCCCGCTTCGCGTCGGGGATTTCCCTAATCCTGCTGCGCGGGCTCCTCGGGCGCCGCGAGCAGGGCGGCGAGCTCGGTGCGCGAGCGGATGCCGAGCTTGCGGTAGATGCGCCCGAGGTGGTGCTCGATCGTCTTCACGCTGAGGACGAGCTCGGTAGCGACCTCACGGTTAGTCGCGCCCCCTGCCACCAGGTGAGCGACCATCCGCTCCTGCGGCGTGAGGTCGGCGCCAGCGGCGGGATCCGAGCGCTTCGCCGGGCGCAGCCCGCAGGCGCGCAGCTCGCGCTCGCAGCGCTCGATCCACGGCCGCGCGCCCAGCAGGTTGAAGCGCTCGAGCGCGGCGCTGAGCGTCGACTGCGCGGCGCGGCGCTGGCCTGCGCGGCGCAGGTACGCCCCGGCGGCCAGCTCGAGGCGGGCCCGTTCGAAGGGGCGCGTCGCGACGGGGTCGAGCTCGAGGCCGGCCGCGAACGCCTGCTCGGCGCGTTCGGCGTTGCCGCGCGCCGACTCCAGGGTGCCGCGCGCGCGGGCCGCGTCGGCCGCCACCGGCACGTCGTCGCTCGCGCTCGCCTCTGCCTCGAGTTCGGCGACCATCGTCTCCGCGTCGTCGAACCGCTCGGCCGCGATCAGGCCCTCCACGTACGTGGCGCGCCAGCGGTGGACCCATTCGGGGAACCGGCCCGCCGCGCCCGCGCGCATCTCGTCGCCGATCGCCGCGACGCGATCGCCGTCCCCCTCCGCCGCGGCGATCCGCAGGCGCGCGTGCTGCACCCAGAGGTGCGCGGGCATGAGCCCCGAGGCCTCCGCGGCCAGCCGCGCCTGTTCGGCGTACTCGGTCGCGCGGTCGAGGTCGCCCCGCCCGGCGAGCACGAACGCCGCGGTGGCCTGTGGCATCGCCGCCAGCCATGGCTGATCGGCGTCGTGGGCGATCGAGCCGATCGCCTCGGCGACCGTGAGCGCGGGCGCCCAGCGGCCCGCCCGGTAGTGGCACTCGGAGACGTACCCGCGCGCGTTCACCAGGCCGAGGATCGAACCCGCGACCTCGGGCATCGCGCCCGCCTCCTCGAGGTCGGCCAGCGCGCCATCGAGGTCGTTGCCGTAGAGGCGGGCGATCCCGCGTGCCAGCAGGGCGCCCGCGCGCACGCCGCCCGTGGCGCCCTCCAAGAGGCGCGACATCTCCGCCTCGCCCGCGGCAACGCCCTCGGTCAGCGCGATCCCCAGCACGAGCAGGATCGGCGTGTGCATGGACTGGCTGCCCGCCCCGAGGGAGCGGCGCGTCCACTCGGTCACGTCCGCGAAGCGGAACTCGTTCTCCGCGGCGAGGGCGAGCGTGTCGGCCACCTCGGGGCGCAGCTCGTGCCCGTCGGGCAGGCCCTGCCACGCCGCCTGCAAATGCGCGACCGCCTCGCGCTGGCGCCCCGTGATCAGCGCGATCCGGCCCAGCAGGTAGCTCCGCGTCGGGCTCTCGCGGAAGCCGGGTAGCTCGGCGGCGAGCGGGCCCGGTGGCCCCGCGGCCCGGAGCCGGTGCGTGATGGCCGCCATCGCGACGTCCTCCCGCTCGCCCTCGTCGCCCGCGAGCGGTACCGCGGTCTCGAGGAGCTCGGCGGCGGTCTCGAACCCGCCCCGGCGCGCGCGCTCCTCGGCGGCCGCCCGCACCTCGCCGAGCAGGCCGGGGTCCGGCCCCACGGCCGCCTCGATCCGGTGCTGCAGCGCGCGCTCGCCGCTCGTCACGGTCGCCGCGGCCGCGTGCAGGCGCTTGCGCTCCGCGGGCGAGAGGTCTCCGAGGACGCTCGCGTGCACCAGGTCGTGCACGAAGCGCACGGTCTGCTCTCCGCCACCCTCGGCGAGCTCGACGAAGCCTTGGCGCGCGAGCTCGTCGACCGCGGCGAGCGGATTTCCGACGCCGGCGACGCTCGCGCACGCCTGCAGCGAGGCCTCGCGGCCGAGCACCGCGAGGGCCGCGAGCAGGCGCTGCGCGTCGTCTGAGCACAGGGCGAGCCGCGAGATCACGAGCGTCGCGAACGAGCGCGGAGCGGGGAGCTGGCCCGGCGCAGTCATCCGCTCGAACGGGACCTCGCGCACGAGCGCCCTGACGTGGAGGGGGTTGCCGGCTGTGTGGTCGCGCAGGCGCGCGGCCGCCCATGTGGGCAGGGGGCGCCCGTACGCCCGCGACGCGATCGTCGCGACCCCGTCCGCGTCGAGGCCGGCGAGGTCGATGCGCCCGCGCTGGGCTTCGGCGATGCGCACGAGACCGGCCGGCAGGCGCGGGAGCGTCTCGTCGCGGCTCGCGACCAGCAGCGCGACGGGCTCCGCTCGCAGGCGCCGGACGGCGAAGGCGATCGCCTGCAGGGAGGGCAGATCGCCCCAGCCGGCGTCGTCCACCACCAGCGCCAGCGGGCGCTCGGGCTCGGCGGCCTCGAAGAGCGCGAGCAGCGCCTGGGCCGCGCGGAAGGGCTCGGTGCCCGGCTCGGGGACCGGGACGTCGGCGGGCGCGGCCCGCAGCAGGTGCTCGAGGAGGGCGAACTCGATGTGCGCCTCGTCCTCGTCGCCGCTGCCAGCGACGACGTCGCCGCGCCAGGAGCTCAGCGCGGCGTCGAGCAGCGTGCTCTTCCCGATCCCCGCCGCGCCGGTGATGAGCACCACGCGCGGCTCTCCCTCGGCCGCGCGTTGGAGCGCGCGCGCAAGTTCGCTGAGCTCGGCCTCGCGGCCGACGAAGCCGATCCCATCCGCCGCATTTGGCTCGCTCGCTTCCACCGAAGACGCTCCATCCCCACCCCCGTTTCGGATGGGAAGCTACCGCTAGCGGCGGGGTTTGTCAGGACCCCGCGAGCACGCGGACGAGCGCCTCGCGGTGGTACTCCCAGGTGCCGCGTCCGCGGCCGCGCCCCGAGGGGTCGAAGGCGCGCACCATAGCGAGGCCCGCGATCGCGTTCAGGGCGACCGCGAGGCGGCGCTCGAAATCCGGCTCCGAGGCGAGCTCGCCTACGACCTGCGCGGCCAGCTCGCGCACGCCGGCGTAGATCCGCCGCTCGACCGGCACGAGGCGCTCGCGGAGCTCGTCGTCGTTGGCGGCGGCCACCCAGAGCTTTGCGGCGACCGTGAACAGCGGGCTCGAGAAGTCCTCCCAGAGCAGGTCGAGCAGAGCCTCGACGCGCTCGGTGCGATCGCCGTCCAGCGCCCGCGCGCGCTCGGTGTAGCGGTCGATCCGCTGCTCGGCGAGGTGCTCGAACGCGCTCGCGACGAGGTCGACGCGGTGCGGGAAGTGGTGCGTCTGCGCGCCCTGCGAGACGCCCGCGCGCTCGATCACCCGGCGCAGCGTGGTGCCCTGGTAGCCGTCCTCGATGAGCGAGGCGACCGTGGCGTCGAGCAGGCGCCTGCGCGTCTGCGCCCGGCGCTCGGCCTGGGTGCGCCTCCCCCTGCCCGTGCTGGTCGCCTCCACGGCGCGCGACTGTACCAGCGGGTCGGCGGAGACAGAGCGCCTGTTCTGTATCTTGCGCGCTTGCCGCGTCCCGCGGTTCGGGCGCGGCCTTCGAGATTCGCCAGCTTTCAGGAAGGGGTAACGAGAGGCATGGGCAGCAAGGGCACCCGGAGGCGCCGATGAGCGAGATCACCGCCAGCGTCCCGCCCGGGCTCACCGACGAGCAGCGCGACTTCGTCGCCGCGCTCCGCGACTTCTGCGCGCGTGAGGCCGGCACGCCCGAGCAGCGCGAGCGGCTCACCAGGGGCTACACGGAGTTCCACAACCAAGAGCTCTACGAGAAGCTCGCCGAGCTCGGCTGGCTGGGCGTCGCGATCGACGAGCGCTGGGGCGGCTCGGGCGGCGGCATGGTCGACGCCTGCCTCTTCCTCGAGGAGACCGCGAGGGGCCTGCTGCCGATCGCGGGCTACGGCGTCTCGCTGATCGTCGCCGGCGCGTACGAGCGCTTCGGGACCGACGAGCAGAAGGAGGAGATCCTCGGCGGGATCGCGCGCGGGCGCGTGGAGGCGATCGCGATGTCGGAACCCGAGGCGGGCTCGGACGTCGGCAACCTCTCCTGCCGCGCGGAGGAGCGCGACGGCGGGTTCGTGCTCAACGGCCAGAAGACGTGGATCTCGGCCGCGCACATCGCCGACCACATCCTCGTCGTGTGCCGGACCGACCCCTCCGGCGACAAGCACGACGGGATCTCGATGATCTCGGTGCCCACCGACAGCGAGGGGCTCGAGGTGCGCGGCATCCAGACGATGGGCGGCCGCGAGGTGAACGACGTTTTCCTCACCGACTGCTTCGTGCCCGCCGACCGCGTGCTCGGCGAGGTGAACGGCGGCTGGATGCAGCTCATGGCCGGGCTGAACGTCGAGCGGTTGATCCTCGCCGCGACCGCGCTCGGCGCTGCGCAGCGCGCCTTCGACGACGCGCTTGCCTTCATCAAGGAGCGCAGGCAGTTCGGCCGGCCGGTGGGCTCCTTCCAGGCGCTCAAGCACCGCGTGGCCGACCTCGCCACCGAGCTCGAGGCGACGCGGCTTTTGATCTACGAGGTGGCCCGCAAGGTCGACGAGGACCCGCAGCGGATGCTGCCGCGCGAGGCGTCGATGGCGAAGCTCAAGGCCACCGAGCTCGCCAAGCGCTGCGCGCTCGAGGGCATGCAGATGATGGGCGGCTACGGCTACGCGTCCGAGTACGACATGGAGCGGCACGTCCGCAACACGCTCGTCATGTCGATCTACGGCGGGACCAACGAGATCCAGCGCGAGATCATCTCGCGGACGTACGGGCTGTAGTCCGTCCGACCCGCGCGCCTTTCGTCACATCTCTGCCAGGCGCGCGTAAAGGCGGCCACGCCATACGGGGCCAAATGGGGCGCCGGGGGTGTCCCGGCGCCCCCGGCCGCTCCGCGGCTCGTGGCGTCCCGGCGCCCCTGCGCTGCGCGCGCTCAGCGCTTGCGCTTCGCGCGCTTGGCCTTCTTGCGCTTCGGCTTCACGCTGAAGGTCGCGGTCGCCTCGGGACCGCGGTTGCCCGCGTGGTCGAACGCGCGCACCGCGAAGCGGTGGCGTCCGCGCTTCGCGCGATAGCCGGCGGGCGACGTGCAGGCGCGCCAGGCCTTCTTGTCGAACCTGCACTCGAACCCGGCGAGGTCGGGCGCGCCCGAGGCGAACCGGAAGCTCACGCGCTTCGCCTTCTTGGCACGCAGCGTCTTGCGCGGCTTCTTCGTGATGGCCACGGCGGGCCCGGTGGTGTCGGCCTCGAGCTCGAGCGTGCCCGTGCCCTCCGCGCCGCTCTCGGGATCGCGGACGGTGATCGTCACCTCACCCGGCGTGGTCCCCACCGCGAGCGGGATCGCGTAGGTGCCGTCGCCGTTGTCGACGGGCTCGCCGGCCCGCACGTCGCCGTCCACCTCGACCTCGAGCTCCTGGCCTGCGAGCGGCTCGTCGAGCGCGTCGATCAGGCTCGCGGTCGCCTCGGCGGTGCCCACGCCGTCCGCCACGAGGCTCGGCGGGTCCACGGCCACGTCGATCCGCTTCGCGCCGGGCTGCAGGTTCTCGAGCCCGAACGCGACAGGGCCCACCGCGGGCCAGTCCGGCAGCTCGGCGGTCGCCTGCCAGGCCCCCGCCTCCTCCGACGCGAGGATCGCGGGCGAGATCGCGTAGCCCTCGGCGTTCGTTGCGACCTCTGCGGTCCGCCCCCCGGTCTCGAACTCGCCGGACGGCCCGTCCTCGGGCAGCGCGAAGCGAACCGTCTGCCCGGAGACCGCGTTGCCGTACTGGTCGCGCGCCCTCACGACGAGCGGCTCGAACTCCTGCCCGGCGAAGGCGCGCTGGCCGGAGCCGCCGGTCGCCTGCAGGGCGGCCGGGTCGGCGGCCACGATGTCGAAATACCCCGACCAGCCCGGCGCGTCACGGGTGGTCATCACCGAGATCTGGTACTTGCCCGCGGTGGTCGGGTTGAGCATGTTCAAGGTGGGGTCGCTGGCGCCGATCGCGCCGATCTGCACCTCGAGCCAGCCGTCCATCGGGACGCCGAGGGAGGTGTTCTTGGGCTCGATCCAGATCTTGTTCCCGCCCGGCTGCAAGTGCACGTTGCCGAGGATGTTGTAGGTGGCGGTGGGCGTGGAGATCCAGTAGTTGCGGTTGGTGCCGTTCCCGAGCGGCGGGAACTGCATCTGCGGAGGCCCCTCGATCATGATCTCGTCGTTGCCGCCGTAGAACCCCTGGGGCAGCCGGAAGCTGATCGCGTACCGGGGGCGCTCGCCCGCCACGCCGTAGGCCTTGCCACCGAAGCTGACGCTGATATCCCTGACCACGGCCTGCGCCGCGTCAGGGCCGTCAGGCGTGCTCGCGTGTCCCGCCAATAAAGCCGCTGCGAGCGCGCAGACGGCCATCGCTTTTCTCAAAGGCTCCCTCCTTGGATGGTTGGTCGGATGCGCGGGCGCACCCGACCCGAGCCGCGGGAGGCCAGGGACGCGGCGCGCGCCGCGTCCTACCCATCGCGCCCTCGACATCGCCGCCTGACGCGGGCACGGAGAATCTGGACGGACGACCAAGAACGCGTTTGCCGCTTTGTTACAGGCGATACGCAGTGGTAGCTCGAGCGCCGTAGACCCCCTCGTCCTCAATAGGATGGGGCGCCGATGGAAGCGCTCGCCTTCTTCGTAGGTGCTATCGGGGCCCTTGGCGGGGCGATCGCGGTGATCGCGCTACGCAACCCCTTCTACAGCGTGCTCGCGCTCGTCGTGCACCTCGTCTCGCTCGCCGCCCTGTTTTTGTTGCTGAACGCGGAGTTCCTCGCCGCCGCGCAGATCGTGGTCTACGCGGGCGCGGTGATGGTGCTCTACGTGTTCGTCTCCGCGTACGTGGGCGGCTCCGAGGAGCCGATCTGGGAACCGATCCCCGGGCAGCGCTTCCTCGCGCCGCTGCTCGCCGGCGCCCTCTTCGTCGAGATCTCGATCGCGGTGCTGGGGACGGCGCTGACCACGCTCGAGGGCGACGGCCCGGACGTGCGGCTCGGCTTCGGCTCGCCCGCCTCGATCGGCGAGCTGCTGCTGGAGCGCTACCTGATCGCGTTCGAGGCCGCTTCGCTTCTGCTCCTCGTCGCCGCGGTGGGCGCCGTCGTGCTCGCCGCGCGCAAGCGCCGGGAGGCCCCACATGGCGCTTGAGTGGTACCTCGTCCTCTCCGGCCTCCTCTTCGCGGTCGGCGCGGCGGGCCTTCTCATCCGGCGCAACCCGCTCGTCATCCTGCTGTGCCTCGAGCTCATGCTGAACGCGGGCAACCTCGCGCTGCTCGCCTTCGCGCGCTCGCACGGCAACGAGGAGGGGCACGTGTTCGCGCTGATCGTGATGGTGGTGGCGGCGTGCGAGGTCGTGGTCGGCCTCGGCCTGATCGTCGCCATGTACCGCCGCCGCCTGCCGCTGAACGTCGATGAGATGCGAGGGCTGAAGGGATGACGGTCGATACCTCTAGCGCTGAGACTTTTGGCTGGCTGATCCTGGCCTTCCCGCTGGCGGGCGCGATCGCGATCGCGCTCGGCTTCCGCTTCTGGGGCAAGGCCGCCGGCTGGATCGGCACCGGCGCGATCGCCCTCGCCTTCGCGAGCGCGATCGGCGCGTTCTTCGCGATCCAGGACCTGCCCTCGGAGTCCCGCCAGGTCACCTCGTCGCTCTACGACTACGCCTCGGCGGTCGGCCTCGACATCAAGCTCGGGATCCTGGTCGACCCGCTCGCGGTGATCATGGCGCTCGTCGTCACCGGGGTCTCGATGCTGATCCACCTCTACTCGGTGGCGTACATGGACAGCGACCGCGGCTACGTGCGGTTCTTCGCCCTCCTCAACTTCTTCGTCTTCTCGATGCTCGTCCTGGTCATGGCGGGCAACCTGGTCCTCCTGATCATCGGCTGGGCGTTCGTCGGCTACGCCTCCTACGCGCTGATCAGCTTCTGGTACCGCCGCAACACCGCGACGGCGGCCGGAATGAAGGCCTTCGTGATCAACGTGATCGGCGACATCGGCCTCATGCTCGCGGCGTTCCTGCTCTTCGGCGAGCTCGGCACCTTCGACTATCTCGCCCTGTTCGAGGAGGCCCCCGGCCACTTCGACGTGAACGACGGGGCGCTCGTCGCCGCGCTGCTTCTGCTGCTGGTCGGCGCCTTCGCCAAGTCGGCCCAGGTCCCGCTTCACACCTGGCTCGCCGACGCGATGGAGGGCCCCACCCCGGTCTCCGCGCTGATCCACGCGGCGACGATGGTCACCGCGGGCGTGTACCTGATCGCGCGCACGCACCCGCTGTTCGAGCTCGCGCCGACGGCCGCCGACGTCGCCGCCTTCATCGGGCTGCTGACGCTGATCATGGCCGCGACGATCGCGCTCGTCGTCACCGACCTGAAGCGGATCATCGCCTACTCGACCATGAGCCAGATCGGCTACATGGTCGTGGCCGTCTCGATCGGCGCCTACACCGCAGGGATCTTTCACCTGATGACGCACGCCTTCTTCAAGGCGCTGCTCTTCATGGCGGCCGGCTCGATCATCGCCGCGATGGCGAACCGCCAGAACATCGACCTGATGTCCGGCTTCCGCAAGGCGATGCCGTTCACGAGCGCGCTGCTCATCATCGGCGCGCTCGCGCTCGCCGGGTTCCCGGGCACGTCCGGGTTCTTCTCGAAGGACGAGATCCTCGTCTACGCGGCGGATCGCGGCGGGATGTACTGGATCTTCGCGATCGGCGGCTACGCGGCCGCGTTCCTCACGGCCTTCTACTCGTTCCGGATCGGCTTCCGGGTCGTCTGGGGCGAGCCCTGCGAGGAGGCGCGTGAGCTCGAGCGCGGCCACATGGCGCACGGCGAGCCCGAGAACCCGGTGACCGGGGAGAAGGAGGACACCGACGTCGGCTTCCCCGGCCCCGAGCACCACATCGCCGAGCGCGCCTGGCCGATGCGCGCCGCGATGGGGATCCTGGGCTTCCTCGCCCTGTTCGCGGGCCTGCTGCAGATCCCCGGCGTCACGGCCGCCGTCGAGCACTTCCTCGAGCCGACGTTCGAGGGCTCGGCGCTGTTCGAGCACCATCCGTCGACCGGCTCGGCCTACCTCGGCATGCTCGTCGGCGGGATCCTGGCGCTGGCCGGCATCGCGCTCGCCTTCCAGGTGTACGTCCGCCGCCGCGGCGTGACCGCCGGCCTGGTCGAGCGCTACCGCGGCCTTCACGGCTTCCTGTTCAACCGGTGGTACTTCGATGAGCTGCTCGACGCGCTCGTCTACCGGCCGACGATCGCCGCCGGCCGCGTCGCCAGCAACGTGCTGGAGCGCGTGTTCGTCCAGGGCATCGTGAACGGCACGACCGGCATCGTCCGCGGCGTCGGCGTCCTGGTGCGCGGCGCCCAGTCCGGGTTCGTGCGCGCCTACGCCCTGCTGGTCGTCGGCGGCTTCGCAGTCCTCGCTCTCTACTTCCTGGTGGTGAGCTCCTGATGCTGAACGTCCTGCTCTGGCTGCCGCTCGCCGTCGCGCTCGTCGCGGTCCTTATGCCGCGCCGGGCCGTCGCGCCGTTCTCGTTCTTGGGCTCGCTGGTCACGCTCGGCCTCGCGATCGCCCTCGTCGTCGACTTCGACAGCTCGGTGCCCGGCCTCCAGCACGAGGTCAGCGAGAACTGGATCCCGGACCTCGGGATCAGCTACGCGCTCGGCGTCGACGGGATCAGCCTGTTTTTGGTCCTGCTGACCGCGCTGCTCTGGTCGGCGAGCTTCGCCTTCGCCGCCTGGCGCCAGCCCGAGCGCCGCCGCAACTACTTCTTCATGCTCGGGCTCGCCGAGACCGGGACACTCGGCGCCTTCCTCGCCCAGGACCTCGTCCTCTTCGTCCTCTTCTTCGACCTGATGCTCGTCCCGTTCTTCTTCCTGATCGGCGCGTACGGGACCGGCAACCGGGTGCAGGCGACGATCAAGATGATGATCTACACCCTGGTCGGCTCGCTGTTGATGCTGGTCGGGGCGATCGCCACCGGGATCCTGGTCTCCGAGGAGACCGGCGAGCTCAGCTTCGCGCTCGCGGATCTGCGCGCCAACCTGCTGAGCGAGGGCACCCAGGACTGGATCTTCTGCTTCTTCGCCGCCGCCTTCCTCGTGAAGATGCCGGCGATCCCGCTGCACGGCTGGGTGCCGGATGCGTACCGCGCCGCCCCGCTCCCGGTACTGGCGCTGCTTTCCGGGGTGCTCTCGAAGGTCGCCGCCTACGGCTTCCTCCGCGTGGTCTTCCCGATCTTCCCCGACGCCGCGCTCGAGTTCCAGGAGCTCGTGATGATCGTCGCGGTCGCGTCGATCCTCTACGGCTCGGCGATGGCGTTCACGCAGACCAACCTGCGGATGATCATCGCCTACTCGTCGATCGCGCAGATGGGCTTCATCACGCTCGGCCTGTTCGCGCTCACGGCCGACGGCGCGGACGGCGCTGTGCTCCACATGATCAACCACGGCCTGGTGGCGTGGCCGGTGTTCTTCATCATCGCGCTGCTGTACGAGCGCTACGGCAGCGAGGACCTGCGCGAGATGGGCGGCGGCGCGCTGCGCGCCCCGGTGTTCGCGACGCTGTTCATGATCGTCACGCTCGCCCTGCTGGCCATGCCCGGGTCGGCCAACTTCATCGGCGAGTTCTACATCCTGAACGCGGTCTTCCAGGAGAAGGTCGTCTACGCGATCGTCGCCAGCGTGGGCATCGCGATGGCCGCGTTCTACGCGCTGCGCATGTACCAGCGCACGATGCACAACCGCCTGCCCGAGGGCAAGGAGTCGCGCGAGATCAGCCTGCGCGACGGGGCCGTGCTGGCGCCGATGGTCGCCGTGATCGTGGGGCTTGCGCTCTACCCGGGCCTCGTGCTCGAGCGCGGCGAGGCGTCGGTGCAGGACAAGGTGGGCGCGGTGCTGGCCGCGGCGGAGTGCGAGGAGCGCTTCTACGCGAGCGACGGCGATCCGGTCACGCCGGCCGTCGCCGGAATCGAGCTGGACTGCGAGTGAGGTAGGCGACGGTGGACTTCAACGCTCCCCATATCGACTACGCGGGCCTCTCGCCCGTCATCGCGCTCACCGGCGGGCTGGTCGCGATCCTGATCGTCGCAATCCTGACCGACGCGCGCCAGCGGCTCGCGGTCACGCTCACGACCTACCTGACCCTGGGCGCCGCCGCCGGGCTCTGCATCTGGCAGTGGGGCGAGCGCGAGGACTTGGTCTCCGGCGCGCTGCGGCTCGACGAGCTGGCGCTGGTCGCAACGCTCATCGCGATCGTCTCCGCAGCCTTCGTCGTGCCGCTCTCCTGGCGCGAGGAGGCGGCCGACAATGCCCCCGGCCCCGGCGGGCACGGCGAGTTCCAGGGCCTGATCGTCGCCTCGGTGCTGGGCATGCTGCTGCTCTCCTCCGCCCAGAACCTGGTCACGTTCTTCGTCGGGCTCGAGCTGCTCTCGATCCCGCTCTACGTCCTCTGCGGCTCGGCGCTGCGCCGCACGGAGGCGCTCGAGTCCGGCCTCAAGTACCTGATCGTCGGCTCGCTCGGCTCGGCCCTCACGCTGTATGGGCTCGCGCTGCTCTACGGCGGGTCGGGCACGACCGACTTCACCGGGATCCGCGGCGCGATCGGCGGCGATCTGGCGAGCGACCCGCTGATCCTGGTGGGCATCGGCCTGGTGGGCACCGGCCTCGCCTTCAAGCTCTCGATCGCACCCTTCCACCAGTGGACGCCCGACGTCTACCAGGGCGCTCCCACGCCGGTGACCGCGTTCATGGCGGTGGCGACGAAGGCGGCGGCGTTCGCGGTGCTCGTGCGCTTCTTCGACGTCGCGCTCGCCCCGGCGGTCGACGACTGGCAGCCCGCACTGGCGGCGCTCGCCACGGTCTCGATCATCGTCGGCAACGTCGGCGCGCTCGCCCAGAACTCGCTGAAGCGCCTGCTCGGCTACTCCGGCGTCGCGCAGGCCGGCTACATGCTGGTCGGCGTGGTGGCCTTCAGCGCGGGCGGCGTGAGCGCCCTCTTCTTCTACCTGGCCGCCTACGCGTTCATGAACCTCGCCGCGTTCGGCGTGATCGTGATCCGCGAGCGCGAGACCGGGTTCGGCGACGACATCCGCTCGGTGCAGGGCCTGGGCCGTGAGCGCCCCGCGCTCGCCTGGGCGCTCACGATCTCGATGCTGGCGCTCGCCGGGCTGCCGGGCACGGCCGGGTTCATCGGCAAGCTGTTTTTGATCGAGGAGGCGGTCGCCGCCGACTACACCTGGCTCGGCGTGCTGATCGTGATCGGCACGATGATCTCGCTCGCGTACTACCTGCGGGTGATCGCGTGGGTGTGGATGCGGCCGGCCTATCACGCCGACCCGACTCCGGAGACGCCGCATCGCACGCTGCCCGCGATGGCCGGCGGCTCGCCCGACGCGGAGCCCGCGAGCGTGGGCGCCGCGGCGGAGGGGCCGGCGGGCGACCGCGGCCCGCTCCTCGGCGGCGTGCGCTGCCCGGTGATCATCGGCCTCACGCTGCTGATGGCGGCGGCGACGATCTTCTTCGGGGTGATCCCGGCGCCGCTGGTCGACTTCGTCGAGTCGGCCGGCGACGCGCTCGCCGCCGCCTTCGAGTAACCGGACGGCCCTCAGCTCGATGCTCGCCCTAGTCATCGCGACCATCCTGGTCGCGACGGCGCTGGGCGTCTGGGGGGAGCGTCGCTTCGGCGAGCGGGGGCCGCGCCTGGCCCGCCGGATGCTCACGTTCACCCTCTACGGCCTGCTGCCACCCACGGTCTTCTTCAACCTCGCGACCGCCGACATCCCGACCGAGGTGGGCCTCAGCATCCTCCTCTACTACGTCGCGCTCACGGCCACCCTGGTCGGGGCCTACCTGCTCTGCACGCGCGTGCTGCGCGTGTCGCGGCCGGCGACCGGCGCGGTGCTCTGCTGCATCATGGTTCCGAACTCGGGCTACATGGGCTACCCGGTGACCGCCGCGCTGTGGGGCTCCGACCGGCTCTCCGAGGCGGTCGTCTGGGACATCCTCGTCGCGGCCCCCTGGCTTCTGATCGGAGCCTTCAGCGTCGGCGCAGCGTTCGGCACGAAGGCCGGCGAGACGCCGAAGGACCGCGTGCGGGCGTTCTTTACGCGCAACCCGCCGTTCTACGCCGCGGTGCTCGCCTTCATCGTCCCGGACGCGCTCGTGCCCGACGTGCTCGTCGACATCTCGCGCGTGATCGTCGTGATGATCCTGCCGATCGGGTTCTTCGCCCTGGGCTCGTCGCTCGCCGAGGAGGCCGAGGAGGGCGCGTTCGCGTTCCCGCCCAAGTTCGACAAGCTCGTGGCGATGGGCGTTGCTGGGCGGATGCTCTTCCCGCCGCTGCTGCTCGTCCTGCTGACCTTGCCGCTGATCGACCTGCCCGAGACCTACCTGGTGCTCGCGGGCATCTCAACGGGCGTCAACCCGCTCGTCGTCTCGCACGTCTACGGCCTCGATCAGCGCGTGACGGCGGGGACGATCGCCTGGTCCACGGTCGTCGCGATCATCGGCCTCAGCGCCTTCGCAATCGCGCGTGCCGTCTGAGGCGCCCGGAGGCGCCGGCCCCGGTTCGGCGATCCGCGCGGCTTCAGCCGTGCGGGTCGCGCGACATCAAGAACAGCCAGGTGGGGATGCCGACGACCGTGAGGATGAAGATCGGCAGGATCGGGTTCGCGAGGTAGCTGAGCAGCGCCGCGCCAACCACCACGGCGGCCACTGCGATCTCAAGTCGATAGGCACGCATCTGTACCCCTATTTCTATCTGAACCGCGGCGATCCCGCCCCCGCCGCGATCCCGCGGGCGGCGGCGCACACGCGTTCAGCCCTCGTTGCCGCTTTCCGGCAACGAGGGCTGAATTCCTGAGCGGCCCCGCCGTGCGTTCAGCCCTCGTTGCCGGTTTCCGGCAACGAGGGCTGAAAGTCGGGTTGATTCGGGCTGGTCGCGGTGCGCGCCCGCGTATGCTGCGCGGCGCATGCTCCACCACGTCTCGTTGGAGGTGTTCCCGGACCAGGTCGAGCGGTCGCTTGAGTTCTGGTCGCTCTTGGGGTTTGTCGAGGTGCCGGCGCCGCAGCCTCTGCACGGCCGCGTGAACTGGGTCGAGCGCGACGGCACCCAGATCCACCTGATCCACGCCGAGGAGCCCGCCGTACCGGCGCGCGGGCACGTCGCGGTGGTCACGCCAAACATCGAGGAGGCGATCGCGCGCCTCGCCGCGGCCGGGTTCGAGGTCGAGCCCAAGCGGGAGCTCTGGGGCGCGCGGCGCGCGGGCGCGGTCGCCCCGGGCGGCCACCGCGTCGAGCTGATGGCGGCACCCCCGCCCCCCGCCACGTGATCGACCTTCCTCGTCTGGAGGACTAGAAACCTCGACCACGGGCGCCGCCCACCCGCGGTGATCGAGTTTCCTGGTCTGAGGGACTAGAAAAGTCGATCACGGGTTCTGGGCGGCTGCGGTGATCGAGTTTCCTCGTCTCGTGGACCAGAAAAGTCGATCGCCGCCGGTGGATTCCGCATGGATATGCGAGGTGCCGGCAACCGCCTGACGGCGGGTTAGCATGGCTCGCCCGTGCACTATCCGGTCGAGACCTTCACCCCCGAAGAGCGCGAGCTTCTCGCCCCCCATTTCACGAACCTCGACCGGCCCGTCTTCTGCCTGACGAACATGCCCGAGACCGTGAAGGGCGCGATGTTCGCGCGCTATTCGCGGTGGGGCGGGACCCTGCGTCAGCTCTTCCTCAAGGAGTTCGCGGGAGACGTGCCCGAGGGGGCGCGCCCCTTCGACGGCGCCGAGGGCGAGCGCGCCGCGCGCCTGTACGAGCGCGTCTTCTCCGGTTTCGGCGACGACTCGATCGCCCAGCTCGGCGGGGCGCACCTCGCCTGCGAGTGGGTCTCGAACGTGTTCACGAAGATCCTGCAGCGCGGTCGGCTCGCCTCGTACCTGGAGCAGTCGACCCGCTACATCCCCTACCACCAGGAGATGCCGGGCGGCGGCTACCGCTACTACCGCGCGGACGAGCTCGGCCCCGAGTACGAGCGGACGATGGACGAGCTGTTTGCCGCGTACGCGCAGGGCCTCGAGCTGGTCCAAAACTGGGCCGCGGAGCGCTGGCCGCGCCGCGACGATGAACCCGAGCAGGCCTGGGAGCGCTCGATCCGCGCCAAGGCTCTCGACCTGATGCGCGGCCTGCTCCCGGCGTCGACGCTCAGCCACGTCGGCATCTTCGCCTCTGGACAGGCCTACGAGCAGCTGCTCCTGCGGCTCTACGCCTCCCCGCTGCCCGAGGCGCGCAACTACGGCGAGATGATCCTCACCGAGCTGCAGAAGGTGATCCCGAGCTTCGTCGCGCGCGTCGATCGCCCCGACCGCGGCGGCGAGTGGATCGCCTACCTGCGCGAGCGCCGCGAGGCCACCGAGCGCGCCGTCGCGCGCCTCGGCCTCGACCAGCGCGAGGGCGACGAGGCGCCGTCGGTCGAGCTCGTCCACGTCGACGGCAGCGAGGCCGACCTGGTCGCCGCCTCACTGTTCGAGCAGTCCGGGATGAGCGAGGCACAGATCCGCAAGCGGGTCGCCGAACTCGACCCGATCGCGCTCGGCGAGCTGATCGCCGAGCTCTCAGGCGAGCGTCGCAACCGCCGCCACCGCCCGGGCCGCGGCTGGGAGGCCGTGCGCTACCGGTTCGAGATCGTCTCCGACTACGGCGGCTTCCGCGACCTGCAACGCCACCGGATGCTCACCTGCCAGTGGCAGCGCTTCACGCCCGACCTGGGCGCGGGCGTCCCGGAGGAGGTGATCGAGGCCGGGGCCGGCGATCTGTATCGCCGCGGGCTCGAGCGCTCGCGCGAGGAGTTCCACCGCCTCGAGGAGGCGGGCCGCTACGAGGAGGCGCCGTACGCGCTCTGCCTGGGCTACCGGATCCGCTACGTCCTCGACCTGAACGCCCGCGAGGCGATGCACCTCTGCGAGCTGCGCTCCGGGCGCGAGGGGCATCCCACCTACCGGGCCGTGGCCCAGGCGATGCACGAGCGCATCGCCGCCGTCCACCCCGCCATCGCCGCGGCGATGAGCTTCGTGGACAGCTCCACGGAGCCGCGCCTCGAGCGGATCATGGCCGAGATCCGCACGCACCGAAAGCGCCTCGCGGCCGCGCGGTAGACCGCCGCCCGTCCGGCCAGCGACCCGCGCTCTCAACCTCGCGCCTCGGGCTGCCGACATAGACCGCAACGGCCCTATCTTTGAGGCCGCAAGGATCGGTCCAGGGAGGGACCGGAGGACCACAGTCGAGATACATGGACGTAACGGGGGCAGGGCAGGCAACTGTCGGCGGCGCCAGGTGCGGCGTCCGGAACCCGTGGCTGGGCGCGGCCCTGCTCGTCGCCGCGCTCGCGGCGCTGCTCGCCGCGGCGCCGGCGCAGGCCAAGCCCGTGCTCGAGCGGATCTGGGGGGCGCCGCTGCTCTATGAGCCCACCGGCGCCGCGGTTGACGCCCAGGGCAACGTCTACGTCCTCAACCGCCCGCAGGAGTACCCCGCGGTCGTCAAGTACCGCTCCGACGGCACCTTCGTGACGCGCTTCGGGCTCTCCGACCCCGAATACGCCCCGTGGAACCCGCTGGCGCTCGCCGTCGGCCCCTCCGGGGCCATCTACGTGGCGGACGGCCACAACCGGGTCGTCAAGTTCAACGCTCAGGGCGAGTTCGTCGGCGCGTGGGGCGCGACCGGCAGCGGTGACGGGCAGTTCCGCAGCCCCGCCGGCATCGCCGTCGACGCCGACGAGAACGTCTACGTCACGGACCTGCAGAACGACCGCGTCCAAGTCTTCGACGCGAGCGGCGCCTTCATCCGCACCTGGGGCTCCGAGGGCTCGGGCCCCGGCCAGTTCAGCGGCCCGTCGGGCATCGCCGTCGGCCCCGACGGGTCCGTGTTCGTGTCCGACTCCGGAAACCACCGCATCCAGCGGTTCACCGCCCAGGGCGGGTTCATCCAGACCTGGGGGACGCAGGGCTCGGGCAGCGGCATGCTCAACGGCCCGTGCGGGATCGCGGTCGATGGGGACGGGTACGTCTACGTCACGGACTCGCGCAACTACCGGGTCCAGGTCTTCAGCAGCGACGGTGCCTTCGTCCGCGCCTTCGGGCACGACGCCGAGTTCACCTGGTTCTGCGGCATCGCCGTGGACAGCGACGGCTTCAGCTACGTCACCAACACCACCGAGACCATGCGCGGGCGGGTCCACAAGTTCGACGCGAACGGCACCCACGCGGCGAACTGGGGCGGCCTGCAGTTCTCTGGACTCACCGAGGTCGAGCTCGCCGCCGACGGGACCCTCTTCGTCCTGGAGCGCTCCACCCACCGCATCTCCAAGGTGAACGAGAACGGCCGGACCGTCATGACGATCGGCTCGCAGGGGAGCGGCCCGGGCCAGCTCAGCTCGCCGACGGGCTTCGCGCTCGACGCCGAGCACGGCCTGCTCTTCGTCGCCGACACGAACAACCACCGCATCCAGAAGTTCTCCGTCGACGGGACGCCGCTCGGCGGCTGGGGCGAGCCCGGCAGCGGCGACGGCCAGTTCAGCCAGCCGACCGACGTGGCGATCGGCCCGGACGGCGGCATCTACGTCGTCGATTCCGGCAACAACCGCGTCCAGAAGTTCGACCGGGACGGCAACCTGATCGGCAAGTGGGGCGGCCAGGGGTCCGGCGACGGGCGGTTCCAGAGCCCGCAGCGGGCCGCGGTCGGGCCCGACGGGACCGTGTACGTGACCGACACCGGCAACGACCGTGTGCAGCGTTTCACCCCCGCCGGCAAGCACCTCGCCACCTGGGGCAGCCCCGGGAGCGGCGACGGGCAATTCGACCAGCCGCGCGGGGTCGCGGTGCGCGACGACGGCTTCGTGTTCGTGGGCGACTACGGGAACGGCCGCGTCCAGGTCTTCGACCCGAACGGCGGCTTCGTCACCGAGTGGGGGTCGTACGGCTTCGCCCCGGACCAGTTCGCGCTGCCCAACGGGCTGAGCCTGACGCCGCAGGGACGGCTCCTGGTCGCCGACGCCGCCGAGGTCAAGCAGATCCGGTTCGACCGGCCGCAGGCCCGGATCGACGCGGGCCCGAGCGGGCTCACCAACGACCCGCGGCCGACGTTCGAGTTCTCGTCCGACGACGAGGGCGCAAGCTTCGAGTGCTCGCTCGTCGTACAGGGCGCCGCGCCGCAGTTCGGCCCTTGCCTCGGCGCGAAGGGCACGCACACCCCGGAGGCGCCGCTCGCGGACGGCACGTACGCGTTCAGCGTGCGGGCGGTGGACGCCTTCGGGGACCCCACGCCCATCCCGCCACACCTCACCTTCACGATCGACACGGTCGCCCCGCGCACGCAGATCACGACCGCGCCGCCAGCGCGCACCAACGCCCGCTCGGCGCGCTTCGCGTTCACGGCCGACAAGCAGGGCGTCGCGTTCGAGTGCCGCCTGGACGACGGCGACTGGGAGCCGTGCGCGTCGTCCGCCGAGTACGAGGACCTCGCCGACGGCGAGCACGCCTTCAGCGTCCGGGCCACCGACGCGGCGGGCAACGTCGAGGCTGAGCCGCCCACCCGCGGCTTCGTGGTGGACACGGTCGCGCCGCGGACGACGATCACCTTCGGCCCAGCCGGGCCGACCGCCAACCCGCGCCCACGCTTCGAGTTCGAGGCCGAGGAGCCCGACGCTGACTTTCGGTGCTCGATCGTGCCCGCGGGCTCAGGCCCCGAGTTCGGCCCGTGCTCCGGTCCCGCAAGCCACCGGCCCGCCGCGCCGCTCGCGGACGGCGAGTGGACGTTCACCGTGCGCGCGGTCGATGAAGCCGGCAACGTCGAGGCCGAGCCGCCGAGCCGGACGTTCACGGTCGACACCGCGGCGCCGCGCACCACGATCACCGCGGGCCCGTCCGGCCCGACCGCCGCCTCCCGGCCGCGGTTCGAGTTCGAGGCCGACCGCGAGGACGTCTGGTTCGAGTGCTCGCTCGTGGCACGCGGCGCGGACCCCGACTTCGGGGCGTGCTCCGGCCCGGGCGCAAGCCACCGGCCGACCGCGCCGCTCGCCGACGGCGAGTACACCTTCACCGTGCGCGCGGTGGACGAGCTCGGCCGCAAGGACCCGAACCCACCGAGCCTCGACTTCGCCGTGCTCGCGACGCCCCCGCGGATCACGATCAAGGCCGGCCCCGACCAGGGCGAGAAGGTCCCGAGCGCCGAAGTGACCTTCGAGTTCGCAACGAGCGCCCCGGGCGCCGAGCTCGAGTGCGCCGTGGATGACGGCGACTTCGCGCCGTGCGCCTCCCCCTACGCGGTGAGCGGCCTCGCCGACGGCTGGCACACCGTGACGATCCGCGCCACCGACGCCGTCGGCAACACCGGTGAGCTGGCGCGGCCGTTCCGGGTTACCGCCCGGGCCTGCGCGCAGGCCGAGGCCGACCTTGCGAAGGCAGAGCAGCGCGCGGCCAAGGCCCGGAAGGCGGCCAAGGCGGCGCGGCGCAAGCTCAAGCGGCTCAAGCACAGAGGCGCCTCGGCCGCGAAGGTGGACCGCGCCGCCAAGCGCGCCAGCCAGGCGGCCAAGAAGCTGCGCGCCGCGCGCAAGCGGCTCAAGCGGGCGACGGCCGCGCACGCCGAGGCCTGCTGACGCCCCGCGACTTCAACCTTTCGACGGTTGATCCCACACAAAGTCGCCCTCGCGACGGGCGCGTTCGCGACGTCGACCCTTTCGACGGTTGATCCCACGAACAGTTGAAGTCGCGGGCGTTGCGGTCGCGCTACTTGCGCTTGGGCCGCGACTCGCGCTTGTACAGCTTGCGGATCGAGTTGCCGAAGTAGGGGCCGAAGAGCTTGCCCGCCTCGGGGTTCGAGCACGGGAGGAGGTCGCCGATGATCGGCAGGCCCTCCTCGCAGCCGTACGAGTAGCTGATCACCGAGACCAGCGTGCGCCCGCCGACGACCATGCCGCCACCGCTCGCGCCGGCGGTCATGTCGCAGTCGATGCGCAGCGGCCGCGGCGGGGCGAACTCCTCGTCCGTGCCCCGGAAGGGCGAGACGCACATGTACGGCCGCTCGCCGTCGAACGGGGAGACGGCCGGGTAGCCGAAGGCCTGGTAGGTGCGGTCGCGCGCCTTGTTGAAGCCGATGCCCCGGGCGCCCACGACCTCCTGGATGCGCTTGCCCTTGCGGGAGCGCAGCGTGACCATGGCGACGTCGTAGCGCAGGTCGTCGTCGGCCGGGTTGCCGTTGCTCGTGGTGACCTTCCAGCGCTTGGGCACCGCGATCCGCTTGGCCGTCCACCGGCCGAACGGCTCCGCGCCCTGCTTGTACGCCGGCACGAACATCCAGTTCTCCGCGAACTGCCCGAAGTCGTGGGCGCAGTGCCCGGCCGTGACCACGAGCCGGCGGATCTTCGATTTGACGACGGTCGCCGAGCAGTAGTAGTTGCCGCCGGCGAGCCGGAAGAACACGCGCCCGTGCGCGCGGACGGGCCGCTTGTCGTGGTTGGGCACCTCGACGGCGCTGCGCGCTTGCTGCGCGCCGCCGCCGAGCAAATCCTTCAGCAGGTCGTCGAGGAGGCCACGCCGGCCGACCGGCGCCACGGTCACGGCGGGACCCGACTCCCCGGGCACCGGCTCGACCGCCGGGAGCACGCCCTGGAGCAGCTCCTCGGCGGGCCGCGCGGCGGCCATGCGGGCGTCCGTCCAGTAGTCGGTGACTGCGTTGGGCGCCTGCGAGACGCGCTTCACCACCCCCGGGCTCGCGCTCGCGGGCGCACCGGCGACCGCCGCGGCGAGGACCGCGCAGGCGAAGGCACCGATTCCAAGGCGCAGTGGTCCCTGTACCCGCCGAATCACCACCTCCGAGGGTAGGCGAGTCGCTGGGTACGTGCGCCGCCCGGGTCGCGGTACCGTGTCGTTCGAAGGGCTGAGGAGAGGAGAACATGGGCGACGGAAACGCGAGCAGGTCCGAGCTTGACGTCCTGCTGCAGACCGAGCAGACCTTCGAACCCCCGCCGGACTTCGCCGCGCAGGCGAACGCGAGCGACCCCGGCATCTACGAGCGCGCCGACGCCGACCCCGAGGCCTGGTGGGCGTCGTGGGCGGAGAAGCTCGACTGGATCGAGCCATGGCGGCAGGTGCTCGACTGGTCGGACCCGCCGCACGCCAAGTGGTTCGTCGGCGGCAAGCTGAACGTCTCCGCGAACTGTCTCGACCGCCACGTAGCCGCCGGTCGAGGCGACCGCGTCGCCTATTACTGGGAGGCCGAGGACGCCGACGAGGCCGGCCCCGACGGGCGCAAGGCGATCACCTACGGCTGGCTGCACGAGCGCACGCAGCGCTTCGCGAACGCGCTCAAGGGGCTCGGCATCGGCAAGGGCGACGTCGTCGGGATCTTCATGCCGATGGTCCCCGAGGCCGTCGTCGCGATGCTCGCCTGCGCGCGCATCGGCGCCGTCCACAACGTCGTCTTCGGCGGGTTCTCCGCCGAGTCGGTGCGCGAGCGCATGGAGTTCTCGGAAGCGAAGGCGATCGTCACCGCCGACGCGACGCTGCGGCGCGGCAAACCCACGCCGATGAAGGCGGCGCTCGACCCGCTCATGGAGGACATGCCCTCCGTGAAGCACGTGATCGTCTACGACCGCTGCGGCACCAACCCGCCGATGACCGAGGGGCGCGACCTCGACTTCGACGAGATCACCGACGCCGCGGACCCCGACTGCCCGCCGGAGCCGATCGACTCCGAGGACCCGCTCTTCATCCTCTACACGTCGGGCTCCACCGCGAAGCCCAAGGGCATCCTGCACACCACGGGCGGCTACCTCACGCAGGTCACGGCGACCCACAAGCTGGTCTTCGACCTCAAGGACTCAGACGTCTACTGGTGCGCCGCCGACATCGGCTGGGTGACCGGCCACTCCTACATCGTCTATGGGCCGCTCGCCAACGGGGCGACCTCGGTGATGTACGAGGGTGCCCCCAACTACCCGGCCGAGGACCGCTGGTGGCAGATCGTCGAGCGCTACCGGGTGACGATCCTCTACACGGCGCCGACGGCGATCCGCGCCTGCATGAAGTGGGGCGTGGAGCATCCCCGAAAGCACGACCTCTCCTCGCTGCGTCTGCTGGGCTCGGTCGGCGAGCCGATCAACCCGCGGGCGTGGCTTTGGTACCGCGAGCACATCGGCGGCGGACGCTGCCCGATCGTCGACACCTGGTGGCAGACCGAGACCGGCGCGATCATGATCTCGCCGCTTCCGGGGCTGACCACCACCAAACCGGGCTCCGCCACCGTGCCCCTGCCGGGGATCCACGCCGCGATCTACGACTCCGACGGCAACGAGATCGAGGAGGGCGGTGGGAACCTCGTGCTCACCCGGCCCTGGCCCGCGATGGCGCGCACGCTGTATCGCGAGCCCGACCGCTTCGTCGAGACCTACTGGAGCCGCTACGGCCGCGACACCTATCTGGTGGGCGACGCCGCGCGCCGCGACGAGGACGGCTACTTCTGGATCGTCGGGCGGATCGACGACGTGATCAACGTCTCGGGCCACCGGCTCTCCACGATGGAGGTCGAGTCGGCGATCGTCTCGCACCCCGACGTCGCCGAGGCCGCGGTGATCGGCGTCCCCGACGAGCAGACCGGCCAGGCGATCGTCGCCTTCGTCACCCCCGAGGGCGGCAAGCGGGGCGGCGACGAGCTCGGCGCTGCCCTGCGCGAGCACGTCGCGCAGAAGATCGGCAAGCTCGCCCGCCCCAAGGAGATCTACTTCGCGGACGACCTTCCCAAGACGCGCTCGGGGAAGATCATGCGCCGGCTGCTGCGCGACATCGCCCAGGGCAACGAGCTCGGCGATGTCACCACGCTGCGCGACCCGAGCGTGGTCGAGCAGCTCAAGCAGCAGGTCGCTACGCCGGGCGGCTGACCGCGCCCTCGAGCCAGTCGAGCATCGGCGGCAGCGCGTCGGCGAGGTGGTCGAGGTAGATCTGGTGCCCCATGCCCGGCAGGGGCATGAACGTCGTGCGCGGCGGCTGGCCCAGGGCCAGGCAGCGCTCGACGTGGGCGCGGGTGACCATCCGGTCCTCGTCGCCGATCATCACCAGCGCGGGCAACTCGACCTGCTCCCACGGCCACCGCGGTGAGAACTCCAGGTAGCCGACGGCGGCGCGGGCGGTGACGGTGAAGTTGAAGAGCGGATCGATGCGCTCCTCGAAGTAGCGGCCGGTGACCGGCTCGAGCGCGACCTGCGAGTAGTCGGCGATCTGCGTGACCGGGATGCGCAGGCGCGGCGCGATCCGGCCAACCAGGCGCATCACCGGGCGCTTGAAGCGCATCGTCGGGTCGTGGTCGGCGCGCGGGTGGTTGATGCAGTGGCAGACCACCGCGTCGGCCTCGACGCCGTCGGTGAGCAGGTACCAGCTCATGATCCCGCCGAGCGAGTCGCCCACGAGCGCGACCGGCCCGCCGAAGCGCTCGCGCGCGTCGGCGAGGGCGCGGCGGGCGAGCGCGAAGTCGTCGGCGAGCGCGGCGTCGCCGCGGATCCCCTCCGAGAGCCCGTGGCCGCGCCGGTCGACGAGCACCGCGTCCCACCCCGCGTCCGCGAGCGCGCCGCCGAGCGGGGTCGAGCGGCGGGCGTGGTCGCCGAGGCCGTGGACGTAGACGACGGTGCCGCGGCGCTCGCTCCGGGCGCGGTGCACCTCCGCGTGGTGGAGCAGCCCGCCCAGCTCGAACCATTCGTGCTCGACCGCGCCGAGTACCGCGTCGAGGTCGACGTCGCGCAGGCCGGGGAGCTGCGCCGCTTCCTCGCGCAGCCAGTCGGTCACCGGCGCGAGCATGCGCTCGGCGAGGTCAGCGCGGGGCGGCGCTCCCTCGTAGGCCAGGGGCTTGCCGGCGAGCGCCGCCTCGAGCAGGTCCGCGTCCCTGGCAGCCACCTCTCCCCCGCGTGCGGTCAGGTCCGCCGCTTTCGCTTGCGTTTGCGCGCCTTCGCCCGGGCGCGCCGCGCGGCGTTGGGGGATTCGTCCTCCAGGCCCGGGATCTCGGTCGCGTCGCCCTCGATCACGCCGTCGTCGGCGCTGGGCGGCTGCTCCGCCTCCTCGCCCGGGCGCGGCCACGGGATCGCCACGCCGGCGTCCCATGCCGGGGGACGCCCGCCTGGCGGCCGCCCCGCGATCACCAGCCCGACGTAGGCGAACCACATGAACATCACGGGCAGCACGGTCTGCGCCAGCGGGCCGAGGATCAGGCCGACCGCGAGCGCCATGCCGAGGGTCGCGGAGAAGCGGGTGAGCAGGCCGGCGCGCATCGCCCAGAGCGCCGTGTAGACGATCGCGAAGATCAACGACAGCAGGCCCGCCGCGCCCACGGCCTGCGCGACGGACATCAGCCCCTGCTCGGAGAGCAGGTTCTCCGCGAGGCTGTAGATGTCGCCGACGCCCTGCTCCTGCTCGACGAAGTCGCGCGCCGCGCTCACCTGCGCGAGGCTGCCGAGGACCGACTGCAGGCCGAAGAGCAGGGGCCCGACCACGCACAGCCCGATGAGCCCGGTGAGCATGCCCTTCTCGATGCGCACCGCCGCCGCGCGGAACAGGTAGGTGAGCGGCGCCGCCATCGCCGCGTAGGCCAAGCCGGCCAGGATCCCGGAGAAGATCACCGCGCCGTTGTGCTCGTTGATCGTGCGCAGGACCTCGGGCCCGATCCCGCTCTCGGTGGTGAGCTCGGAGCGCAACAGCAGCGACGCGAAGAAGAGGATCAGCGGCGCGCCAGCCGCGAAGGCGACGGGGCGCGCGAGACGTCGCTCGCGCTCGATGATCTCCTTGCGGCTCACGGGCCGGTAATCCTATGGCTCGCGGGCCCCGATTACGCCTCGTCGAGCCCGATCGAGCGCAGCGCCTCGCCCTGGTCGGCGAAGAACGTCCCGCGCGCGATGCGCCCCTCGCGCACCTCGTACACCCACGCATAGGGCGGCAGCTCGGCCTCGATGCCGCTGTGGCGGCCCCACTGGCGCTGGTTGCGGATCAGCGCGATGACGTGATCGCCCTTCGCCCGCAGCTCGAAGTCGAAGCGCAGATCGCGCCACGGCCGCAGCCACCCTCCCCAGAACGCGGCCGTCCCCTCCGGCCCGTGGTAGGTCCCCGCCAGGTCCGGGACCATCACCATGCGCTCCGCGTCCCAGACCACGTCGGGTGCGAGCAGCGCGTTCATCACCTCCTGGTCGCGCCGGAAGAACGCGCCGAACAGCGTGCGCACGATCGCGAGGTTCTCCTCCTCGGGCATTCCCTCGCAGTATCTCTCGCTCGCGCGAGGCGCGCGGCCCCGAGCTCCCCCGGCGCCCTGGGGCGACGCCTTCGGCAAGTGCGTGGATCGCTTCGGGGTGAGCTGGCTGGTCAACATCACCGGCGCCTCCGAGTAGGCGGCGGGCGCCCGGCCTGACGCCGGCGGCGCCGTCCGAATACCCTGCCCGCATGCCCGAGCTCGCAGTCACCGCCATCGGCCGGGATCGGCCCGGCATCGTCGCCGCGATCAGCGGCGCGCTGCTGGAGCTCGACGGGAACATCGAGGACTCGCAGATGTCGATCCTCGGCGGGCACTTCTCGGTGATGCTGCTCGTCCACACGCCGGAGGGGGTGACGGCGGACCAGGTCGGCGAGCGGCTCGCGCGCGTTCGAGACGAGCTGGGGCTGGAGGCCGTCGCGGTGAACGAGGTCGACCAGCTGGGCCACACGGCCCGGACAGCCACCCACGTCCTGAGCGTCTACGGCGCCGACCGGCTCGGGATCGTCCACGGCGTGAGCCAGGCGCTCGCCGAGCTCGGGGTGAACATCTGCGACCTGGAGACGCGCGTCACCGGCACCGAGGAGGCGCCGGTTTACGTGATGCTGCTCGAGGTGGCGCTCGGCCAAGCCTCGCCCGAGGAAGTCGAGAGCGCGCTGCGCCAGGTCGGCGGGGAGACGGGGGTCGAGGTGAACCTGCGCGAGCTCGATTCCGAGGCGCTCTAGCCCGCCCTACGCCGTGCCCGTCCGCGAGGTCCTCCTCTACCCGCACCCCGCGCTCAAGCAGGTCGCGGCGCCCGTCCAGGCGAGCGACCTCGAAGCGGTGGCGACGGACCTGATCGACACGATGCGCTCGTTTGAGCGCTGCGTGGGGCTGGCGGCGCCGCAGATCGGCCTCGACGCGCGGGTCTGCGTGGTCGACGTGAGCGACCACCCGAAGGCGGAGACGTCGAACGGCCTGCTCGTCCTCGGCAACCCGCGGGTCGCGGAGAGCGAGGGCTCGCACGTCGCCCGCGAGGGCTGCCTGAGCCTGCCCGACGTGACCGCGAACGTCCGGCGGGCGACGCGCATCGTCGTCGAGCACATGGGCGGCGTCGTCGAGTGCGAGGGCTTCGAGGCGCGCGCCGTGCTCCACGAGATCGACCACCTCGACGGGATCCTCTTCTTGGACCGGGTCGAGTCGCTGGTCGACGACGTCTTCAGGCGCAAGAGCTACGCCGGGCCGCCGCCTGGCTCGGGACGCTCCTCCGGCTGAGCGTCGCCGCGGGCCGGCACGAGCTCGAAGGTCTCGCCGGCCGGGCGAATCGGGTAGTACTCGCTCTCGGGCCCGACGATCCGCGAGACGCGATCGCCCACGGCGAGCACCGCGTCGAGGAACGGCGCCATCAGCGCGATGAGCGCCTCGAAGCGATCGCGGCGCTGAAGCTGCTGCGGCGTGAGCTGCGGCATCGGGCGAACCGTAGCGGACTGTGACGTAGCATCCGCGCCGTGCCCGAGCCCGCTCCCAGCGGCCCGATCGCGATCTACGGCGCCACCGGCTACACCGGCCGGCTGATCGCCGCCGAGCTCGCGCGCGCGGGCGCCGAGGTCGTGCTCTCCGGCCGCAATGCCGCCAAGCTCGAGGCGCTCGCCGCCGAGGTGGACGGCAGCGTGCGCGTCCAGGCGGTGGCGCTCGACGATGCCGCCGGGCTGCGCCGCCTGCTCGAGGGCTGTGCGTGCGTGGTGGCGGCCGCCGGGCCGTTCCAGCTTCACGGCGCGCCCGTGGTGGAGGCCGCCGCAGAAACCGGCACGCACTACCTCGACACCACCGGCGAGCAGCCCTTTATGCGCCGCGTCTTCGACGAGTGGGGCCCGCGCGCCGCGCGCAGCGGGGCCGCGCTGATCACGGCGATGGGTTTCGACTACGTGCCGGGCGACATGATCGCGTCGCTCACCGCCGAGGGGCTCGAGACGGTGGACGAGATCTCGCTCGCCTACGCCGTCCTCGGCTTCGGGCCCTCGCGCGGCACCGCCCTCTCCGCGCTCGGGATGATCAGCGGCGGCGATCTGGAGTGGCACAACGGCGCGCTCGTCGAGGCCGACCGCAGCGTGCGCCGGCCCGCGGTCGACTTCCCGGAGCCGATCGGCCGCCAGCGCATGGTGCGCTACCCCGCGGGCGAGCACGTGACCGTGCCGCGCCACGTGCCGGTGCGCCGCGTGCGCACCTCGATCACGGCGGCGACCTTCGCCCCGCCCCGGATGAGCGCCCTGCCCGGGGCCCTGGCGCCGGCGCTGCAGGCCGCGCTCGGGACGCCGCTGCGCGGCCCGCTCGACGCGCTCGTCGCGCGCCTGCCCGAGGGCCCCTCGGAGGAGCGCCGCCGGGCCGCGCGCTTCACCATCGTCTGCGACCTGCGCGCGGGCGAGGTGCGGCGCCGCGGCGTGATCAGCGGACGCGACGTCTACGGGCTCACCGCGCGCTCGCTCGCCGCGGGTGCGCTGCGTTGCGCATCGCCCGGCTTCGACCGGACCGGCGCGCTCGCCCCCAGCGAGGCCTTCGACCCGCGCGAGTTCCTCGGCGAGCTCGCCGAGTTCGACGTCGCGTGGGAAGTGAGCGACGCCTCCCCTTAGGCTTCAGCGCCGTGAATCCCGCCACCACCTGTCCGCTCTGCGGGGGATCCGCCTACGGCTGGATCACGATCCCCGCCCGCGAGCTGCACCCGTCCGTCGGCATGCCCTCGCCCGTCGACCCCGACGAGGTCACGGGCAAGGAGCGCATCGTCGACCGCTGCGCCGACTGCGACTCGGGGATCGAGCGCGGCCGCGGGCCGATCGACCTCGCCGCCGAGCTCGAGGCGGTCTCCACCAGGCGCGACGACGGCAGCCTGCTGATCGCGGCGCCGAACCGCTCGAGCCTGCAGGCGGGGATCGGCAGCGAGGGCTGGGCGGCGCTCGCCGAGTGGCGCACGCGCCTGCTGCTCAGCCCCAAGGGCCTCGAGCTGCTCGCCCGCGACCAGGGGTATGAGCTCGAGCGCGTGCGCTTTCAGATCTGGGGGCGCGCGCAGGTGTGGATGTGGCAGACGCTCACCAACGGGCTCACCCTGCATCCCAACTTCCTGCACGAGGTGCGGGCCGGGCGGCTCACGCCGGAGAACGCGCGCAGCCGCTTCGCCTACGTCGCCGACTTCGTGGCGAGCGTGCTCGCGGCGCCGCTGGTCGCGCTCGTCTCGTTCCCGCTCGAGCTGATCGGGATCGTGCTGCGCAAGGGCGGCCTGATCGTCGCCGAGGCGCGCCGCGCCTAGGCGCCCAGCCGCCAGACGCGCCCTACGATCGGCAGGGCGAGCGCCCGGGGCGTGTAGTGGCCCGCGAGGGCGCCGACCCGGTAGAGCATGCCCGGTACGACAACGCGCTTGCCCTTCTCCGCGCCCTCCACCGCGGCGCGCGCGACCGCCTCGACGTCGGTCCAGATGAACTCGGGGACGCGCTCGCCGACCTTGATCCCCGCGGCCTCGACGAACTCGGTCCGCACCGGCCCGGGGCAGACCGCGGTCACCGTCACCCCGTGCGGGGCGAGCTCGGCGTGCGTCGCCTCGGAGAGACTCAGCACGAAGGCCTTGGTGGCGGCGTAGGCGGCGTTGCCCGGCATCGGCTGGAACGCCGCGGCCGAGGCGAGGTTGATGATCGCCCCGCGGCGGCGCTCCACCATTCCCGGCGAAAGCCGTGCCTGCAGCTCGACCACCGCCTCGCAGTTGAGCCGGACCATCTCGGCGACCCGCGCGGGGTCCGTGCGGTGCAGGCTGCCCGAGCCGCCGAAGCCCGCGTTGTTCACGAGCACCTCGACGACCAGGCCGAGCTCGCCGACGTCGTCCGCGAGCCGCGCGCGGGCCGCAGGGTCCTGCAGGTCGGCGGGCAGCGGCTCGGCGCGCACGCCGTGGGCCCCGCTGAGCTCGTCGGCGAGGGCGCGCAGGCGCTCCGCCCGGCGCGCGACGAGGACGAGGTTGTGGCCGCGCGCGGCGAGCAGGCGCGCGATCTCGGCGCCGATCCCCGACGAGGCGCCGGTGACGAGCGCGGCGCCGTCGCTTGCTGGCGGCGGGAGGGGCACGCGCGCAGGCTACACCGCGCGCACCGGCGTAACCACGGGCGCCTCTATGATCGGTTGCGATGGAAGAGCCATTCGGAGGCATGTTCGGGGACCCAGACGAGCTGCAGCGCCGGCTGGCCGAGTTCGCCGAGCAGCTGCAGGGGGCCCAGCAGGTCTCCTTCGCCGACAGCGCGATCCGGCTCGCCGTCGAGATGACGGTGGCGGCGATCAACCGCCTCAACCTCCAGGGAACGAGCGACGAGCAGGCCCTTCAGGTCCGCGACGCGATCCGCATCGTCTTCCCGGAGGCGGTCACGCTCGTGCGCGAGGCGCGCGAGGGCCTCTCCTGAGCCGTCACACCCGGGTTCGTTTGCTGACTGAGTCAGTCGGCGCCTGCGCGCCGCGCCTGCACGAAGGCGAATGCCGAGTAGCCGGCTAGTCCGACGGACGCGAGCAGCGACAGCCAAAGACCCCATCCCGCCGACGAGATCTGCACCGACTCGCCGAACCAGTCGGTCTCCTGGCTGAGCTGGCTTACGTCGTAGATGCAGATGGCGGCGGTGATGAGGCCCGCGATCCCTGCGAGCGTCATGGCCACTCGCGGTCGTGGTTTGCCGCGGAATACCGCCGCCAAGGTGACGCACAATGCGATCGCGCCGACCACGGCCACGACCTTGCCATCACCCGTGTCCAGACCGGAGATCGTGATGAACAGCGCCGTCGCCCAGGTTCCAAGGGTCCCGACGACCACGGCGCCAGCCAACCCCGCCACGATCCGCAAACGCCGCAGGTCGGCAGCGACGCTCGCCGCTGGCGCACCCAGCTGGGTCAGGTCCTCCCCGGGCTGCTCTTCCTCCCCCACGCGCTGACCGTATCGCGTTTGCCCGCGCGGCGCATCTTTTTTGCGGGGTGCGGCGCAAAGCCTGGATTGACTTGAAGCGCTCCGCGCGCGTCCTGTGCGGATCCACAAGCCACGATGCTCGACGGTGGCGAAGAATCGGATCCGGAGGTCCTCCGAGCGCGGCGCCGCGACGGTCGAGCACGCGGGGCTTGCGCTGCTCGTCGCGCTGCTCGTGGCGGCCGGGGTCGCGGCGCTCGCTGCGGATCCGCCTGAGCGGGCGGCGCGCGAGCTCGCGACCGCGATCGCCCGCAAGCTGCGCTGCGGCCCGAGCCTGCCCGGGCCCTGCTGGCGCGACCCGCTCACCTCCGCCTACGGGCGCCCGCTCGCCGGGCTCGTGCGCGCGCTCGCGCCCGTGCCCGAGGCGCTCCCGGGGCCCGGCGGCAGGCCGCTTCTGCCCGTGAGCTTCCCCCACTGCCGGACCCCCGCCTGCGCCGTGCCCGGCGAGCGGCCCGAGCTCACTGCGTCGAGGAGGCGCGTCACCGTCTACGTCGCCGTGCGCGACCGCAGGCGCGCGGGCGGAGGGGTCACCGTGGACTATTGGGAGTACAGGCCCACGCTGGGCTGGCGCCTGCGTCGCGTGCGCGCGAGCTCAGCCGACGTGCTCGCGCACGCGCGCACGCCCCTGCTCGAGACCGCCCACCCGCGCCTCGTCCCGCTCGAGACGCTCGCGGGCCGAAACCACGTGCGCTTCGCCCCGCGCGAGGAGCCGCCGTGGCGCTGGCGGGTCGAGAGCGCCCCCTGACCCGCCAAGCGTGCGGAAACGTTTGCGCCTAGCAACGGAAATCGCGCGGTCGGCGGGCGGGCATTCAGTGGCCTGCAGGCGGGCCTGTCACCAAGTCGCGTCGTGGTGCTCCATGACGCCGAGGCCGCGCGCCAGCTCCAGCCCGCCGGGCAGCGTCCCCCGGAACGCCCCGAACGGCTGGCGGTACGAGTAGCGCACGATCATCCGGTTCTCCGCCTTCGCGCGCTCGGCCTCCGCGGTGAACTCAAGCCGCGCGCCGTCGGCGAACGCGACCGCGTCGAGCCCCTCGAAGCGCACGGGCTCGGGCTCAAACGGCGCGCCCTCCACCCAGATCGCGCGCTCGGAGTTGCGCTGCGGGTCGTTCACGCCCTCCACGAGGTTCCAGGCGACGGTGCGCCCGTCGGCGAGCTCGCCCACGCCGGCCGACCAGTTCCAGACCGTGCGGCGCGGGTGGTAGCCCGCGGACTCGTCCTCGATCCCCGGCGCCTCGCCGCGCAGGCGGCGCTCGCCGATGCGCACGTCGTAGGCGATCGGCGCGCCCGCGCGCTTGCGCGTCCACACGTAGCCGCCCGCGCCGTTCGGGCACACGGACTCGACCCAGCGACCCCCGTTGCCGAACCGCAGGAACGCGCGCACACGCTCTCGCGTGCGCGGCTCGCGGCCCTCGATCCGGGTCGTGCACTCGCCCTCGGGCGCCCAGCGCACGGCGCCCGCCTCGGCCTCGGTCCACACCTCGCCGCGCGCGCCTGGCAGGAGCGTCACCGTGCGCTCGACGAGCTCGCCGCGCTCGCGGTCGAGCACGGCCCAGAACGTCTGCCCGAGCGGGCCCACCTGTACGCGCGCGGCGCAGAGCATGAGCTCGTCCGCGAACACGGCGACGTAGCGCCAGCGCTTTCGGGTCGTGCCGGCGAAGCGCAACGGGAGCTTCGCCGGCGGGAGCGGCAGCGCTGGCCGGCCCTTGCCGGGCCCTCGCCACGGCAGGGAGCGCAGCGCGTCGGCGCTCATGGGCCGAGCAGCGTGCGGCCGTCGTCGGTGATCGTCCAGCCGGGGTTGTAAGCGATCTCCCAGGGGTGCCCGTCGGGGTCGGTGAAGGCGGCGGTGTAGCCGCCCCAGAAGGCCTTGCCGGGCTCGCGCGTGATCCGCGCCCCGGCGGCGCGCGCCTCCTCGATCACGGCGTCGACCTCCTCCGGCGAGCGGACGTTGTAGGCGAGCGCGAAGCCGCCTGAGCCGCCCGCGTCCTCGACCCCCGAGTCGGCCGCGAGCTTGCCGCGGTCCCAGAGGGCGACGACCATGCCGCCCGCCTGAAAGAAGACGACCTCGCCGTCGGGGCTGTGGCCGCGCCACCCGAGCGCCTCGTAGAAGGCGCGGGAGCGCTCGACGTCCGCGACGCCCAGCGTGATCAGCGAGAGGCGCTGCTCCATCCCGACAGCATGGCACGGGGCCGCCCGCCGCCGCGGCGCGGGGAGCGGCTACTCGATCACCGCGAGGACGTCCCCGCTGCCCACGGAGTCGCCCTCCTTCACCTTGAGGGAGGTCACCTTGCCCGCGCGGTGGGCGGTGATCTCGTTCTCCATCTTCATCGCCTCGATCACGCAGACCAAATCGCCCTCCGCTACCTCCTGGCCCTCCGAGACCGCGACCTTGAAGACCGTGCCCTGAAGCGGCGAGGTGAGCTCGGGGCCGCCCGCGCCGCCGCCACCGCCGCCGCTTCGGCGCCGCTCCCGGCGCGGCGGCGGCTTGAGCCCGGGGTTCGCGGACGCCGCCGCGGGGGCGGCCGCGCCGATCACCTTGACCTCGTGCAGGCGGCCGTCGACCTCCACCTTGTAGGTGCGCTCGGTGGCCTGCGCGGCCTCCTCGCCGTCGTTCGCGGGCGCGGGGTCCGCCGGGGCGAGGCTCTTCAGCCACTTGCGGTCGGCGATCAGCTCCCGGCAAGTGGACGCCTTCGCCCACTCCTCCGAGGAGAGGATCGCCTTGTGGAACGGGATCAGCGTCGTGAGCGGCTCGATCTTGTACTCGTCGAGCGCGCGCAGCATGCGCCTCGTGGCCGACTCGCGGTCGACGTCCCAGACGATCAGCTTGGCGACCATCGGGTCATACAGCGGGGTGACCTCGGTCCCCGCCTCGAGCCCGGAGTCGACGCGCACGCCGGGGCCGGAGGGCTCGACGTAGGTGTGGATCGGACCGGGCGCCGGGGCGAAGTTCTTGTGGGCTGCTTCGGCGTTGATGCGGCACTCGATGGCATGCCCGCGGAGCTCGACGTCCTCCTGGGTCACCGAGAGCGGCTCGCCCGCGGCGATGCGGATCTGCTCGCGCACGATGTCGATGCCGGTGACCATCTCGGTCACGCAGTGCTCGACCTGCACGCGGGTGTTCATCTCGAGGAAGAAGTACTCGTCGCCCACCTGCATGCCCTCGATCGTCCCGGCGCCGCGGTAGTCGACGGCCGCGGCGGCCTCGGTCGCGATCCTGCCGATGCGCTCGCGCATCTCCTCGTCGACGAGCGGGCCGGGGGCCTCCTCGATCAGCTTCTGGTGGCGGCGCTGGATCGAGCAGTCGCGCTCGCCGAGGTGGATGACGTTGCCGTGCGCGTCGGCGAGGACCTGCACCTCGACGTGCCTGGGGTCCTCGAGGTAGCGCTCGAGGTACACGCGCGGGTCCGAGAAGAACTTCTCGCCCTCGCGCGCGGCGCCCTCGAAGGCATCGGCGAGCTCGTCCTCTGAGTGGGCGACGCGGAAGCCCTTGCCGCCGCCGCCGCCCGCGGCCTTGCAGGCCACGGGATAGCCGATCTCCGCAGCGACCTTGCGCGCCGCCTCGATGTCCTCGGAGGGCTCGGTCGAGCCGGGGACGATAGGCACGCCGGCCGCCTGCATGATCTCGCGGGCGCGGGTCTTGGAGCCCATCGCCTCGATCGCGCTGGGCGGCGGGCCGATCCAGACCAGCCCGGCCTCCTCGAGCGCCCTGGCGAAGGCGGCGTTCTCGGCGAGGAAGCCGTAGCCCGGGTGCACGGCCTCGGCGCCCGCCTTGAGGGCGACCTCGATGATGCGCTCGATGTTCAGGTAGCTCTCGGCCGGCACCGGCGGGCCCAGCAGGTAGGCCTCATCGGCGAAACGCACGTGCGGGGTATCGCGATCGGCCTCCGAGTAGACGGCCACCGAGCCGATCCCCATCTCGCGCAGCGTCCGCATCACCCGGATCGCGATCTCGCCGCGGTTGGCGACCAGCACCTTCTCGAACATTGGCGCGGCAGTCTATTTGGCCGGGGCCGTTGACGCGGACGGCGCGACGGCCCTCAGGCCGCCAGCAGCGCCGGCTGCTCGCCCCGCGCGACGATCTGGTCGCGGCCGGGGCCGACGCCGATCAGCTTGATCGGCACGCCCACGAACTCCTCGATGTAGGCGAGGTAGTCGCGCGCCTCCTGCGGCAACTCGGACTCGTCGCGGCAGCCGCCGATGTCGCCGTCGAAGCCGGGCAGTTCGTCGTACTCAGCCTCGGCAGCATGGAGGATCGACTGGTGGTATGGGAACTCGTCGAAGACCGCACCGTCGCCGCCCCGGTAGCGCACGGCGACGCGGATCGGGTCGAGGCCGGCGAGCACGTCGAGCTTCGTGATCACGAGCGCCGACAGCTTGTTGAGGCGCACGGCGTAGCGCAGCGCGACCAGGTCGAGCCAGCCGGTGCGGCGCTCGCGCCCGGTCGTCGTGCCGTACTCGTGCCCCTTGGTGAGCAGGTGCCTGCCGACCTCGTCGTCGAGCTCGGTGGGGAAGGGGCCGGCGCCGACGCGCGTCGTGTACGCCTTGGCGACGCCCCAGACCTCGGTGATGTCGGTCGGGCCGACGCCCGCACCGACGCAGGCCGCGCCCGCGATCGGGTTCGACGAGGAGACGAACGGGTAGGTCCCGTGGTCCAGGTCGAGCATCGCCGCCTGGGCGCCCTCGAACAGCACGACGCCGTCGCGGTCGAGGATCTCCCAGCACAGGCGCGCGGTGTCGGCGATATGGGGCTCGAGGCGGTGGCCGTAGGCGGTGTACTGCTCGGCGATCGCGTGCAGGTCGAGCTTCGGGTCGCGCGCGAACGGGCGCAGCATCTGCTTCTTGGGCTCGAGCGCGGCGAGGATCTTCTTGCGCAGGATCTTCGGATCGAGCAGGTCCTGCACGCGAATCCCGAGGCGGGCCGCCTTGTCGGCGTAGCAGGGGCCGATGCCGCGCTTGGTGGTGCCGATCGCGAGCTTGCCGAGCTTGGCCTCGCCCGCCGAGTCGAGCATCACGTGGTAGGGCATGATCACGTGCGCGTTGGCCGAGAGCTTCACGCCGGTCACGGCGACGCCGCGGCGGCGCAGGCCGTCGAGCTCGGAGATCAGCACCGCGGGGTCGACGACGACGCCGTTGCCGATGATGCAGGTGACGCCCGGGTAGAGGATCCCCGAGGGGATCAGGTGCAGCTTGAACTCCTCGCCGTCGCGCACGATCGTGTGGCCGGCGTTGTTGCCGCCCTGAAAGCGCACGACCGCGTCGGCCCGCTCGGCGAGCAGGTCGACGATCTTGCCTTTGCCCTCGTCACCCCACTGGGTGCCGACGATCACGATTCCTGGCATCGGCGCAGAGCTTAGGGGGAACGCGGGGCGACCCTAGGTGGCGCGGTAGCGCTGGTCCGGCCCCTCCAGGCGCAGCGGATCGCCGCAGATCTCCACGAGCCGCGAGACCGTCCGCGCGCCGATCTGTTCCTCGAGCTCGGCCTCGTCGAGGTTCGTCGTGACGATCACGGCGCGCTCGGAGACGTAGCGCTCGTCGATGATCGCGTAGAGCTGCTCGAGCACCCAGTCGGAGCGCTTCTCTGCGCCGAGGTCGTCGATGTGGAGCAGGTCGACCGAGGTGAGGCGCTCGAAGAACTCCAGGTACGAGTCCTCGGCGGGGTCGGCGTCGTAGGTGCGCCGGATGCGCGCGAGCAGGCGCGGCAGCGAGTAAACGGCGAGCGAGTAGCCCGCCTCGGCGGCGGCGCTCGAGACGAGCATGGCGAGCGTCGTCTTGCCCGTGCCGATGTCGCCGCTCAGCCACAGGCCGCGCCCGCGCGCGAGCATCTCCCGGAGCTCCTCGACGTACTCGCGCACGACCGCGACCACGTCGCGCGTCTCCGGCCGGCGCGCCATGTCGGAGACCGGCGGGCGGTCGAAGGAGACGCCCCGGTAGCGCGGCGGGATCGCGGAGGCGACCCCGCGGGTGCGCTTGCGCCGCAGGCTGCGGCACTCGCACGGTTCGACCGCGCCGGCCTCCGTCTCCACCCAGCCCGTGCCGTCGCACTTGGCGAGCGGGCAGGCGCTCACGGTCGCGTCGCCGGGGCGCAGCGGCACGACGTTGCCCGCCCCGGGCGCAGCGAAGCGCGGCACGGACGCCCCCTCCGCCCGCGCCGGATTTGCCCCGCGCTCAGAACTCATCGTCGACGGCGAACGGGTCGTCGTGCGCGGCCGCCTCGTCCTCGCCGCTGGCGGCGGGCGGCGGCGGGCCCGTGCGGTCGGACCGCGCGAGGTTCATGAAGCGCGGGTAGATGCTCTGGAAGGCGAGCTCGACGGTGCCGATCGGGCCGTTGCGGTGCTTGGCGAGGATCAGCTCGGCCTTGCCGCGGATGTCCTCGTCGGGGTCCTGCTCGTAGTACTCCTGGCGGAAGATGAAGCAGACCAGGTCCGCGTCCTGCTCGAGGTTCCCGGACTCGCGCAGGTCGGAGAGGATCGGCCGCTTGTCGGGCCGCAGCTCGGGCGCGCGCGAGAGCTGCGAGATCCCCAGCACGGGGACGTTCAGCTCGCCCGCGAGCAGCTTGAGCCCGCGCGAGATCTGGCCGACCTGCTCGACCCGGTTGGCGCGCGGGTCGTCGGGACGCATGAGCTGCATGTAGTCGACGATGATCAGCCCGAGGCCGCCCTCGCGCGAGTACAGGCGCCGCGCCTTCGAGCGGAGCTCCAGCACGCTCAGGTCCGACGAGGTGTCGATCCAGATCGGCGCGTTCTCGAGCTGATTCGATGCGCGCAGCACCTTCGGCCAGAGGCTCTTGATCTGCCCCTTGCGCAACTTGTCGCCGGCGATGCGCGCGCGGCACGCGAGGAAGCGGTGCGCGAGCTCCGTCTCGGACATCTCGAGCGAGAAGAACGCGACGGGCAGCCCCTTCTCGACCGCGACGAAGTCGGCGATGTTGGCGACGAGCGCGCTCTTTCCCATCGCCGGCCTCGCCGCGAAGATGATCAGGTTGCCGGGCTGGAAGCCACCCGTCAGGTTGTCGAAGTCGACGAAGCCGGACGGGGTGCCGGTGAGGTCCCGGCGGCCCTCGGAGAGCTCCTCCAGGCGGGTCGTCTCGCGCTCGAGGATGTTCGTGATCGAGACGAAGTCCTGCGCCGACGTGTCGTGCGCGACCTCGAACAGCATGCGCTCGGCCTGCTCGACGAGCTCGCGCGGCTCGGCCTCGCGCTCGTGCACGGACCGCTGGATCCGCTGCGACGCCGCGAGCAGGCGGCGCAGCATCGAGTTCGCCTTGACGATCTTCGCGTAGTGCCCCGCGTTGCCGGGGACCGGCACCGTGGAGGCGAGGCTCGAGACGAACTCGCGGCCGCCGGCCTCGGCGAGCTCGCCGAGCTGCGTGAGGTACTCCGTGACCGTGAGCGCGTCAACCGGCTCGCCGCGCTCCGAGAGCTGGCGGATCGCCCGGAAGATGATCCGGTGGCGCTCCCGGTAGAAGTCCTCCTCGGTCAGGTGGACGTCGAGGATCACCGAGGCGATCGCCGCCTCGGAGACCATCATCGCGCCGAGAACCGACTCCTCGGCCTCGAGATTCTGCGGCGGTACCTGTGCCTCGGCTGTGCTCATTCCCCATCCAATGAAACGCCACACCGCGGCGGGTTTCTCCCCCGCCGCGATCTAGCCGCGAGCAAAGCAGAACGGGGCGCGTCGCGCCCCGCGTGTTTGCCGGTTTTGCGCGAGCTTTTTTCGCGGGAGCGGCTAGCGCCCGCTCGCGTGCCCGCGGGCGTCATCGAGCGTAGCCTCGAGCTTGTCGAGGATGCGCTCGATCTCCGCCGGGACGGTCGGGCACGGCGACCGTGCGCCGCGCCTTCGCGATCAACGCCTCGGCCCCGACGAGGGCGTCATGCACGGAAGTCGGCACGCTCTCGCAGGCCGCCTCACGCGCGTCCGCAAGGGCGCGCAGGAGCTCCGTGGCCGAGTAGAGGCCGACGCGGTACCGCGCCGACGCATCGCGCACTCGGGCGATCAGCTGATCGATGCAGTCCACCGCGGTCGCCTCCGAGTCCACGCAGCGCCGGCACGCGCACCGCGGCGGCTCCGCCTGGTCGGCCTCCGTGCGTTCGGACTCGTGCCGGGTCGGCCTGTGCCAATGCCCGGCCGCGGACGCGGCGACGCCGTTTCTACGCGAGGCAGCTGGCCACCGAAGTCCTGAGTCCGCAACGGCGACCTTGGGAAACCACATCTCTCATACCCCTCGTGTGCGTCGTTCTCCATTCCGGCAATCTCTCCGTCCTAACAGTTGGAAAAGGAGCCGCAAAGATCACTCTCTCCCCCCGAATTCTTTGCACGAGCTCTCGCGCGCACCGTTGCGACTGGCAATCCCGGGCGTCCTCGGCTACCTTCCCTACGGGGTGACTCGCCTCGGATGGCGGGCGAACGATGGAGTTAGGGACAGGCCCACACACGCAACCCGACGAGCTCGTTGAACGCTGTGTCGCGGGCGACGAGCGCGCCTTCGAGGAGCTCGCGCGGCGCTTCCGCCTCGGCATGCTGGGCACCGCCCGGCAGATCATCGACCCCGATGCGGCCGAGGACGTCGTCCAGCTCGCGCTGATCGAGGCCAACAAGGAACTGAAGCGCGGCACGCGCCCCGAGAGCCTGGGCGCCTGGCTGCGGGGGATCACCCGCAACGTCGCGCGCGAACAGCTGCGCGCGCGCCTGCGCACGCCGCCGCCCTACCCCGTCGCCAGCACCGCGGCGCTGGTTGCAGCGCCCTCCACGCACGAGATCGCGGAGGAGCGGGAGACCGTGCGCGGCGTGGTCGCCGGCGTCGAGGAGGAGCTCACCGACCTGCAGCGCACCGCCTTCGTCGGGCACGTCCTCGAGGGCAAGAGCCACAAGCAGATCGCGCTCGAGGAGGGCGTCTCGGTTGGGTCCGTCCGCATGGCGATCTCCCGCGCCCGCGAGAAGATGCGCCGCCGCCTGGGTGCGCTCGCACCGATCCCGCTGTTCGGCTGGGCCGCATCGCTCTTCCGCAAGCTGTTCCCCAACATCAGCGCAACCGGCAGCACGGTCGCGGCCGGCGCCGCGACCGTCGCCGTCGCCGCGGTGGCGGCGGGCGCCGCGATCAGCACCTCCGGCGACTCGCCGGCTCAGGCGGGCGGCGGCGAGCCGCCAACGGCGTACGCTTCGGCGCCGCCGTCCGACTCGAAGCCCGCGGCCACGAAGCGCAAGCCGGCCAAGAAGCCTTCGAGGGACAAGCCGCGCAAGCGGGACAAGAAGCAGGCGAGCGCGCCCGCGCAGACTCCGGTCACGCAAAGCGCACCAGCGCAACCCTCCGCACCGGCAAGCGCGCCGAGCACGCCAGCTCCGTCGCCCTCGCAGCAGTCGGAGCCGACGCCGCAGCCCGAGGGGCCCAAGCCGCTACCGCCGATCGTGCCGGTTCCTCCTACGCCCGACCCGCAGCCCGAGCCCACGCCGGAGCCCTCCCCATCGAACCCCTCGCCGCCGCCGAGGGGCAACTGCGGCTCGCTCTCGCAGCTGGTTCCCTGCGTGATCGACACGGTCGAGGGCATCCTCACGCCGGGCTAGCGGCCGGAAGCCCCCACGCCGCGCTCGCGCGGGGAAGACCTCTGATTCCGCGGAGAGCGGGCGGGCGCTAGTTGGCGTCGGCGACGATCGTCTTGACCTTCGCCTTGTGGCCGCTCGCGACCTCGACCTCGATCATGTAGGTGCCGACCTCGCGGATCGGCTCCTCGAGGTTGATCTTCTTGCGGTCGATGTGCAGGCCCCGGGCCTGGCGGATCGCCTCGGCGATCTCCGACGTCGTGACCGAGCCGAAGAGCTTGCCGTCCTCGCCCGCGCGGTGCTGGATCGTGAGCACCGTGCGCGACAGCAGCTGGGCGTTCTCCTCGGCGCGCTCCTCCGCCTCGCGCGCGGCGCGCTCGGCGGCCTCGCGGCGGCGCAGCGCCTCCTCGAGGGCGCCCTTCGTCGCCGGCTGCGCCAGCTTGCGGGGCACGAGGTAGTTGCGCAGGTACCCCGCGGAGACCTCGACGGCATCCCCGGCGGAGCCGAGGTTCTCGACGTCCTGCAGGAGGATCGCTTGCGTCGTGCGCGCCATCAGCCCCGGATCAACGCTCGCCGACGTACGGCAGGAGCGCCAGCTCGCGGGCCCGCTTCACCGCCAGCGCGAGCTCCTTCTGGTGCTTGCGCGAAAGGCCGGTGACGCGGCGCGAGCGGATCTTGCCGCGGTCGGAGATGAAGCGGCGCAGCAGGTTGAGGTCCTTGTAGTCGATCGACTCGGCGGTGATCCGCGTGTACTTCCGCGGGCGCGTCCGCTCGCCACGACGAGCGCGACGACCCGAGCCACCTCGAGCTCGACGTGCCATCAGCAGCAGCTCCGCTTCGTTGTCGACTGCGTCTGTCTCATCTCATGCCGCGCGCCGCCCGGCGGCGGCGCGAAGCGACATTGTAGCTACGTGTTTTCGAAGACCCGCCCGCACTCGCGCGCGAGCGGATCGCCCTGCCCTAGAACGGGATGTCGTCGTCGGCAGCGCCGACGCCCGCGGGCGACGCGGACTCGAAGTCCGACGTGTCCGCCGGGATGTCGGATCCACCGGCGAAGCCACCGCCGCCCTGGCCGCCCGGGGCCGCGCCGTCGCGGCTGCCGAGGAACTGGACGCTGTTGGCGATGATCTCCACGGACTGGCGCTTGGTGCCGTCCTGCGCCTCCCACTCGCGCCAGTCGAGGCGACCCTCGATCGCGACCGGACGCCCCTTCGACAGGTACGTCGCGCAGTTCTCGCCCTGTGGCCCCCAGACGGCGACGTCGAAGTAGTTGGGCTTGTCCTCCCACTCGCCCTGGGCGTTCTTGCGACGGCTGTTCACCGCCACCCGCAGCTTGCAGACGGACGTGCCGCTCGGCAGGCTGCGCAGCTCAGGATCGCGCGTGAGGTTTCCGGTGATCACTACGACGTTGATGTTTGAGGCGGCCATCGATCAGCCCTTTCACAGATTGCTTGCTCGGTGCCCCAGTCTAAGGAGCGAGTCGGTCACCACTCTCCCCCGCTGACGAGGGCGAGCGCGCGAAAACCCCAAATACCGGGATCGTTGACCTGGGCGGCGGGGCCAGCCGGCTAGGACTCGTCGCCGCCAGCGGCGGGCGCGGCCTCGGCGGCCTCGGGCTCACCCGAGTCCTGGGCCTCCTGCGCCGGCGCCTCGGACTCCGCGGGCTCGGGGCCGCGCGGCGGGCGCTCCTCCTCGCGGCGGCGCGAGCCGGCGCGAGACGAGGTGGCGGCGAGGGAGAAGGGCGGCGGCGGGTCGATCACCGGCGCGTCGGGATCGACCTTGAAGATGCGGAAGCGCAGCACCCCGTCGGCGATCTTCAGGTTGTGGTTGAGATCGTCGAGGAGGTCGCCGCCGTTCGCGAAGCGGAAGAAGCGGTAATCGGCCTCGGTCCGCTGCTTGATCTCGTAGGCGAGCTTGCGCAGCCCCCAGGAGCGCTCCTGTTTGAGCTCGCCGGCGCCCTCGATCCGCCGCCGCGCCTCCACCGCGATCTGATCGCGGCGGTCGTCGGGCAGCTCGGGATCGAGCATGAGCACCAGTTCGTATTCGGGGGCAGGCTTCGCCAAAGCGGCGAATGAATATAGCGGCGTCGCGCTGGGGGGCGCCGATCCGGGGGGTGGGGTTGACGTCCGCGCATGGGTGGACGACTGGTCATCAACTGGGGTGCAGCGGCGCGCCTGGGCGGGCTGATCGCCCTCGCCCTGGCCGCGATTGCCCTGCTCGTAGGCATGACCGGCTCGTCCGAACCTCCTTCCCTGCCCCCCGACGTGGGCCTTCCACCTCGGCCCTCCTCGCCGGTCGCGTCCCGGGCGGCCAGCGGGGAGCCCCAGGGGGTCCGTGCGCGGGTCCGAAGGGCGCTGGCAGCGGTCGAGCGGGCGCCGCGTGCGCGCTCGCGCGGCCGTGATCGCCAGCCCCCGCGCGGTGCGCGTCGCTCCTCCTCGGCGCGCCCGCGCGCCCGCGCACGGAGGCCCACGGCGCCCGGTGGACAGGAGCGGGCGCGACCCGCTGGGTCCACGCCCGCGCAGCCGCCAGCGCCGGTCGCGGGCGCACCCGCGCCGCCCGTGGTCGTGCGGCCCGCGCCCAGCCCTCCCCCGCCGAGCCCCCCGGCCCCCGCGCCGCCGCAGCAGCGCAGCGGACCGGCGGAGTTCGGCTTCGAACGTTGACCCCCGACGACGAGGAGATCCGCATGAACCATCTGCGCACCCGGCCCGCCGTCGCGGCGATCGCGCTGCTCGCTGCGCTCGTCGCGTCGCTCGCGACCGCCCGCTACGCCGACGCCGGCGAGTACCGCGCCGTCCAGTGCCACCCCGGGCTCGGCGCCAAGCACGGCGACGCCCACTTCCAGAGCAACTCGCCGCGGTATGTGGGGCGGGCCGCGTGCAGCGATGTGGGGCTCACGATCACGCACGAGGCCGGGCGCAAGCCCACGCGCGCGGGCCGCTACGGCGCCTGGCAGCTCAACGCCCCGGCGGGGACCGAGATCGTCCAGGCGCGGGCCCAGGTGCGGGCCGCGGGGCAGGGCGGGCACGCCCCCCAGATGAGCGTCGCGCTCAAAAACGGGGCGCGCAGGCAGCTTTCGAACGTGCGCGGCGACCGGCACGCCGTGCTCTGGCGGGGCGGCGGCGAGGGCCAGGCGCTGATCGCGCGGCTCGCCTGCGCGGGGCGGAGCGAGTGCGGGCCGGGCCGCGGCGCCTACATCCACCTGCGGCGGATCGCGCTCGTCCTGCGCGATCTGTGGGCGCCCCAGCTCGAGCTGGGCGGCGAGCTCGTCGCCCGGGGATCGCGCCGAGGCCGCCGGGAGCTCACCGTGTCGGCGAGCGACTCAGGCTCGGGCGTGCGCACCGTGACCGTCAACGTGAACGGCCGCCCCCTCGTCGCGCGCACGCTCGACTGCGCGCTGAACGGCCGGATCGGCCTGCGGCTGCGCCCGTGCCCGGCGAGCACGACCGTGAGCTTCGCCGTGCACACCCGGGAGGGGTTCCGCCAGGGGCCCAACCGGATGCGAGTGTGCGCGAGCGACCTGGCGCGCGACTCGCGCGCGAACCGGCGCTGCGCGGTGCGCACCGTCCGCGTCGACAACGCCTGCCCGGTCGCGGGCGCGCCGGGCGCGCGGCTCGAGGCGCACTTCCGCGGCGGCAAGCGGCGCGAGCGCGTGCGGGCGGACAGGCCCGCGTTCGTCACGGGCCGCGTGCTCGACGAACGCGGCGAGCCGGTGGCCGGGACGGTGGTGTGCGTCGCCGCGCGGCCGCGGGCCCCGCGGGCGGCGGAGCGGGTGATCGCGACGCCACGCACCGACTCCCGCGGCCGGTTCGAGGCGCGCATCGCGCCGGGCGCCTCGCGCGAGATCCGCGTCGCGCACTGGCCCGACGGCGACCGCGCGCTCGAGCGCTACCTCACGCTGCGCTCGCGCGCCCGGCCCAAGCTCCGGATCGCGCCCGAGCGCACGCTCACCAACGGCGAGCGCGTGCGCTTCCGGGTCCGGCTCGCCGGCCCGGCGCGCGGCGGACGCCTGGTCGAGATCCGCGCTCGGGCGCGCGGGCGCTGGGTGCGCGTCAAGGGCGGCCGCACGAACGGCCGTGGCGTCTGGCGCGGCTCCTACCGCTTCCGCTCGACCACGGGCCACCGCACCTACGAGTTCCGCGCCCACGTGCCGCGCCAGCCGCGCTACCCCTTCGACCCGGGCCACTCGCGGGTTGCGCGGGTGCGGGTCGTGGGCTGAGGCTCCGCGACGCCCCGTCCCATCCCACCACCGCGCCGCGCCGAGCGCGCGAAAACGTCGCGAATAGCAGCGGATTTGCACGCTCGGCGGGGGCGGGTGGCGGCGGCACAACTCCACAGAACCGGCGCTCGCCCCAAACCCGTGATCGACCTTTCTAGTCCCAGAGACGAGGAAAGTCGATCGCCGCGCTTGCGCCCCGCCGGTGCTCGAGGTTTCTAGTCCACGAGACGAGGAAAGTCGATCGCCGCGGCGAGATGGGGTGGTGATCGAGGTTGCTGGTCACAGGCCTCGCCGCCCGCCGCGATCCCGCGCCCCCAAACGGGTAGTGGGTCCACAGCGAGCCAAGCGACCGAGCGAGGTAGCGAGTGCAGAGCCGCGTCGGCTGGGTTCAGGAGAACCCGATCACCCAGGAGCGAGGGACGGTGCTGATCGACCCCGGCACCGAGGGCGGCGTGCTCGCCGCGCTCCTGGAGCTGGGACCCGAGGCGCGCGTGGCCGGCGAGCACTTCCACCCCACGCTCCATGAGCGTTTCCGGGTACTCGAGGGGACCCTCGCGCTCAAGCTGGACGGGCAGGAGCGGGAGCTGCGGCCAGGGGAGATGGCGGACATCCCGCCGGGCGCCGTGCATGACTGGTGGAACGCGGGCGGCGCCCCTGCGAGCGCCATCGTCTGGGTCGATCCCGGGGAACGCTTCCTCGAGATGATCTCGACCCTCTTCGGGCTGGCGCGCACCGGCCGCACCAACGCGGCGGGCATGCCGGGCCCTCTGCAGCTCGCCGTGATCGGCTCAGAGTTCCGGGACGTGATCGTCTTCGCGCAGCCGCCACCGGCAGTCCAGAAGGCCGTGCTCGGCCCGCTCGCCGCGCTCGGGCGCGCGCTGGGGCGCAGGCCCGTCTACCCCGAGCTTCAGGAGCCCAGCGAGATCAGGCCGCCGGACCCCGAACTGCTCGAGCTCGCCGAGCGCTTCCGCCCGCCCGCGCCGGCGGGCGCCTAGCGCCCCTCGCGCCGCTTCAGCTCGATGTCGGCGAGCTGCTCGTCGATCCAGACGCGCGGGTTGCGCTTGCGGACGATCTCGCGCAGGCGCTCGGCGCGCAGGCGGCGCTCCTCGGGGTCCATCGTGAGCGCCCGGTGGATCGCGTCGGCCTGCTCCTGGATGTCGAAGGGGTTGACGGTGAGCGCGCAGTCGCCGAGCTCCTCGTGCGCGCCGGTGTTCTCCGACAGCATCACGACGCCGTCGCGGGTCGAGACCGCCGGCGCCTCCTTGGCGACGAGGTTCATCCCGTCGAAGAGCGCGTTGACCATGAGCAGGTCGAAGTGCTTGTAGCGGGCCACGGCCTCGTGGAAGTTCTCGTAGATCCGCAGGTCGATCGGCATCCAGTCGGTGGTGCCGTGCCGGTGGTTGACGACCGCGACCAGCGCCTCGATGCGCTCCAGGTACTCCTGGTACTCGGCCACGTCCTGCCGCGACGGCTGCAGGTGCGCGATGAACGTGACGCGCTCGCGGAACTCGGGGTGCTGCTGCAGGAACACGTCGAACGCCGTGAACCCGCGCAACACGTTCTTCGACAGGTCCGCGCGGTCGACGCGGATGATCAGGTAGTCGCGGCGGCGGCGCAAGAGCTCGCGCTCGTACTGCGCGACCTCCTCGGAGGCCGCCGCGCGCTCGAGCCGCTCCGCGTCGATCGCGAGCGGATAGGCGCGCACCCAGGTCTCGCGCCCCTCGTGCAGCACCGCGCCGCGCTCGTAATCGACCTCGAGCTCCATGAGCTCGCGGCAGCAGTGCAGGAAGTTCCGGCAGTACGCCGTGGTGTGGAAGCCGATGATGTCGTTGGCGAGCATCCCCCGGTAGATCTCCTCGCGGATGCGCGCGGGCAGGATGCGCCAGGAGTCCGGCTGCGACCACGGGATGTGAACGAAGTGCTGCAGGAACGCGTCGGGCCGCTCCCGCCGGATCAGGGCCGGGCACGTGTAGAGGTGGTAGTCGTGGAGCATCACCAGCGGCTCCTCCTCGCCCGCGATCGTGCGCAGCACCGCCTCGGCGATGTCCGCGTTGACCACCTGGTAGCCCTGGTCCCAGGCCTCGATCTCCTCGCGCCGGATATCGGGCGCGTTCGAGAGGTCCCACAGGTAGTGCTGGATGAACCACAGGATCGGGTTCGCGATCACGTTGTAGAAGCGGTCGTACGCCCACGGGTCGGACTCGACCAGAAGGACCTCGTAGGAGACGCCGTCGAGCTCCACCGTCACCGGCCCGTTCGCCTCGCGGGCGACCGCCGCGTCCTCCTCGGTCATCGCCGAGGCGATCCACAGCGCCTGCCGCTGACGCACGAGCCCCGAGAGCGCGGTCACGAGCCCGCCGCCGCCCCGCCGGACGGTGCGCTCCCCGGACTCGCTCAGCTCGAACTGAGCCGGACCCCTGTTCGAGACGATGATCAGGCGCTGCTCGGACAAGGCGGCCCTCAGCCTATCCGCCGAGCCGCCCGGCCCGCGGCCATCAGATGCCCAGCTCGTTGAAGATCCGCAGCCAGTCGCGCAGCAGGCGCGGGCTCAGGAAGTGCTTGCGGGCGTGCTCCTTGCCCTGCTTGCCGAGGCGCTTGGCGAGCTCGGGGTCGCGGAGGAGCTGCAGCGTTCGCTCCGCCGCCTCCTCGACCGACGAGACGAGGAAACCCGACTCGCCGTCGATGATCTGCAGGGGGATCCCGCCGACGTTGCCGCCGATCGTCGCGCGCCCCTTCCAGAGCGCCTCCGTGACGGTCAGCCCGAAGCCCTCGCGGATCGACTTCTGCATGCAGACGTCGGCCTGGGACTGAAAGGCGTTGACCTCGATCGCGCCGACGTTGTTCAGGTTGTTGAGGATCTTGATGTCGGGGTCGCCGTCGGCGTGGGCCAGGGTCTGCTGGAGGAACTCCCACCCCTCCGGATCGTCGGTCGCCATCGAGCCGACGAGCGCGAGCTGCACCTCGGGGATCTCCTCGCGGACCAGGCGGTAGGCGTCGATCACGCCGATCGGGTCCTTCCAGGGGTCGAAGCGCGACACCTGGCAGATCAGCGGGCGCTCGGGGTCGATGCCGAACTGCTCGCACACGAACGCGGCGTCCTCGGGGGAGAGCGCCATGTTCTTCGGCGAGAGCGGGTCGATCGCCGGGGGCACGATGCGCACGCCCTCGCTGATCCCCTCCGGCACGTACTGCTCCATGTGCCAGACGCTCGCCTCGTACTTGCTGATCAGCGGCATCATCCGCGCGAGCGTGTCCGGGTTCGGCGAGGAGAGGTCGATGTGGCAGCGCCACACCCAGTGCCGAGCCTTCTCGGGCGCGTTCGCGTACAGCCCGGCCGGCTGCGGGTCGTGGACGATGATCACGTCCCAGCCGTCGGCGAGGCCCTGGGCGTTCATCGCGTTGTAGGCCTCGAACACCTCCCACTGCTGGTCGGAGATCGTTTGCGAGTCGCCCTGCAGCGAGTTGTGCATGAGCTTGGTGACGTTGAAGAAGTCCTCGCGGCCGAGGATCACGTGCCAGTGGGCGTCGAGCCCGATGTCGCGCATCAGCGGGACGATCGTGTAGAGGATCTCCGAGACGCCCCCGCCGAACGCGGTGGCGCTCACGTGCAGGACGCGCTTGCCCTCGAGCCCGTCGGCGAGCTCGCGGATCTCGGCGATGAGGTCCTTGCCGGCGATGTGGGTGTAGTCAGCGAGCGAACGCTGGCCGAGCGCGACTTCCTGAAGCACGAGGCGGAAAGTTAGTGGGTGCAAGCGGGTCCCTGCGTAGCAGGCGCGCCCGCCGCGGCTAGGCCGCGTAGTCCCCGCGCTCCACCGCGCGCGCCAGCCGCTCGATCCCAGCGTCGATCTCGCGGATCACCGCGGCGTGCAGCTCGGGGTTCGCGACCGCCACGCACGACATCTGGAAGTCGACCCCGGAGCCCAGCAGGGGGCGGTCGTCCAGCGGGCGCCCGTACGCGTCGGTGATGACCGCGCCGGCGCGCTCGCAGATTAGCTTTGCCGCCGCCAGGTCGTAGGGCGAGTTGTTGAGCACGGTGCCGCCGCCGAGCCGCTCGAACAGCTCGCGCATTCCCGGCACGTCGGCCACCATCCGCGGCCCGGGCTCGATGTAGGCGTCCATCTGCCCCGTGACGACGCGGGTGATGTCGAAGGTCGCCGAGCCGAGGTCGAACGTGCCGCCGCCGACCGAGGAGACGTCGATGATGTCGCCGATCACCTCCGCGACCGGCCGGATCGGGCGGCCCCGCAGGCCGTAGGTCCAGAACATCCGGGAGAGGTCCGTGTTCCGGGAGAGCCGCGGCTCCGGCTCAAGGTGACCGTCGCGCGACGCGAGGAAGAGCGCGCCCGACTTGATCTCGACCACGCAGCCGACCTCGACGTCGCCCATCGTGGGCTCGCCGTCCAGGCGCGCCGCGGCCACTGACACGCACGCCGACTCGAGCCCCGCCATCGCGGGCCGGGTGCCGTCGATCGGGTCGACGATGAGCACCCACGCCGGATCGCCCGCCGGGACCACGAGCCCGCGGTCCTCGGAGTAGAAGGCGACGCCGGGCGCGTTGGCCGCGAGATGCTCCTCGAGGAACGATTCCGCGATCTCGTCGATCGCGAACGTCACGTCGCCCCCGGCGCCCGCGCCCGTGTGCTCGCGGCCGGCGTGGCTGCCGAGCTCGGGCAGGACGCGCTCGCGAAGCGCGAGGGCGAGCTCGCGCGCCAGCGCTACCGGGTCGACGGAGTGGGCCAACGGCTCAGTCGGGACGCTCGCCCAGCTCGACCTCGACCTCGCGGCGATCGCCGTCGCGCAGCACCTCGAGCGTCACCCTCTCGCCCGGATCCAGCCGCGCGATGATCCGCGAGAGCTCCGCCTCGCCCACGATCCGCTGGCCGTTGATCGCGAGGATCACGTCGCCGCCCGGCGTGACCGGGACGCCCTGGAAGCGGATCTGGTCCTCGGGCTCCGTGTCGCAGCAGATCCCCGCCTCGTCAGCGGGGCCGCCCGGGATCACGTCCGCGACCAGCGCGCCTGCGTCGACCTCGAGATCGAGCCGCTCGGCGAGCTGCGGCCAGAGCGCGGTCGTCTGCACGCCGAGGTACGCGTAGTCCGGGTCGCCGTCCTCGCGGAGCTGCTCCACGGAGCGCTCGACCAAATCCACCGGTACCGCGAAGCCCACGCCCTGGTTGCCGCCCGAGGTCGTGTCGATCTGCTGGTTGATCCCGATCACCCGCCCCTCGGCGTCGAGCAGCGGGCCGCCCGAGTTGCCGGGGTTGATGGAGGCGTCGGTCTGGATCGCGCCGTCGATCGAGAACTCGGTGAGCGAGTCGATCGAGCGGTCGGTCGCCGAGACGACGCCCACCGACAGCGACTGGCGCTCGCCGAATGGGCTGCCGATCGCCGCCACCGGGTCGCCGACCTCCACGTCCTCGATGTCGCCGAGCTCGAGCGGCTCCAGTTCCAGCCCCTCGGGGTCGACCCGTAGGAGCGCCACGTCCGAGAACGGGTCGACCCCCACGATCTCCGCCTCGACCTGGTTGCGGTCGGGGAACTGCACGAACACCTGGCGCGCCTCGGTCACGTCGGGCGTGCCGCGCGCCTCGCCGTCGGTGACCACGTGCGCGTTGGTGACGATCTCGCCCTCGGTATTGAGCACGAAGCCCGAGCCCTGCCCGCCGGCGGCACCGGAGCCGCGAGGCAGGATCGCCCGCACCGTGACCACGCCCGGCGCCGCCCGCCGGTACACGGCGGCCGCGTTGAAGGCGCCGTCGCTGGCCTCCACGATGACCCGGCTGGCGGGATCCCCGTCCTCTTCGCCCGAGTCGCGCGCGAAGGGGGCGGGTCCATCGTCGCCGCCGCACCCCACCAGGGCGAGCGCGAGCGCGGCGAGCAGCGCGGCGAGGGGCCTCACGCCCGCGCCTCCGCGTGCGCGGCGGGGAGCCGCAGCTCGAACACGGTGCGGCCCCGACGCGCGTCGAGCTCCAGGTCGCCGCCCATCAGGCGCGCGAGCTCGCGGGCGATCGCCAACCCGAGCCCGGAACCGTGGCCGTCCCCGCCCGTGAAGAAGCGGTCGAACACCTTGGCGCGCGCCGCGGGGTCGATGCCGGGGCCGTCGTCGGCGACGGCCAACGTTGGCTCCCCCTGCTGGAGCGATGCGGTCACGGTGATCTCGGTCCCTTCGGGCGTGTGGGAAAGGGCGTTATCGATCAGGATACGGACGATCTGCTCGACCCGGTCAGGGTCGGCACTGGCGAGCGGCCCCGGCTCGTCCGCGACCACGAGCGTGTGCCCGGTGCGCTCCGCGCGCGGGCGAAACTCCGCCGCCACGCGCGCCGCCGTCGCGCCCAGCTCGACCGGCTCGCTGCTCACGCTGAGCGCGTCGGCGTCGAGCTTGGAGAGGTCGAGCAGATCGGTGGCGAGCTTCGTGAGCCGCTCGATCTGCCCGCGCATCGCACGCACGAACTCCGCGCGCGCCTCGGGATCGGCGTCCTCCTCCTCGAGCAGCTCGACGAACCCGCCCAGCGAGAAGATCGGCGTGCGCAGCTCGTGCGAGGCGTTGGCGATGAACTCCTTGCGGGCGCTGTCCAGCCGCTCAAGCCGCGCGCGCATCTCGTTGAGCGTGGCCGCCAGTTGGCCCACCTCGTCCCCCGAGTCAACCGGGATCGGCGTGCCGAAGTCGCCCTCGGCGACCTTCTCGGCCGCCTCCTCCAGCCGCCGCAGGCGCCGCGCGTGGGCGCGCGCCGCGAGCCAGCCCGCGCCGAGGGCGGCGATCAGCGCGATCGTGCCCGCGATCAGGATCTGGCGCTCGATCACCTCGACGTTCGCCTCCACGTCGGCGAGAGTCGTGGAGAACACAGCCACCCAGCGCGGCTCGCCGTCGACCGTCACGGGCACCGCCGTCTCCCCGACCCGGTCGTCCCCCACGCGCTCGACCGCGGTCACCTGCTCCCCGCTGAGGGCCGCGTCGACCGCCGCGGGGTAGCTCGGCAGGAGCGCCTCGCGCTCGACGTCGGAGTCGGCGATCACGAAGGCGGGCCGCGGGCCCGCCTCGCCCTCGCGCACGCCGAGGATCGTCACGCGCGCCCCGCTGCGCTGGGCGAGCCGCCCCGCGAGCCGGCGGACCCGCGCCTGCGAGGGCCTGTCCGCGACCGCCTCGCTCAGGACCGCGGTCTGCTCGGCCGCGTCGGCCTGGAGGCGGCGCAGCTTCTCGGCGGTGAGACTCGAGCGCAGCTGCGGGACGACGTAGATGAAGATGAAGACGACCGCCGCCGCGGTGATCGCGAAGAAGAGCACCGCGAGCTGCGTGCGGACGCTTTGGAAGGTGACCCGCAAGCGCCGTTAGCCGGAGTCGTCGGCCTCGCGGAAGCGGTAGCCCACGCCCCGCACCGTCAGCAGGTACTCGGGATGGCGCGGATCGCGCTCCAGCTTCTCGCGGAGGTGCCGGATGTGGACGTCGACCGTGCGCGGGTCGCGGTAGGAGGAGTCCCCCCAGATCCGCTCGAGCAGAGCGCTGCGGTTGAACACCTTGCCCGGCGAGCGGGCGAGCGCGTGCAAGAGCTCGAACTCCACGTAGGTCAGCCTCACCTCCTCGCCGCGCATCCGCACTCGCCGCGACTCCGGGTCGATCTCGAGCTCGCCCTGCACGACCGGACCGTCCGTGGTCGCGCCCGCCATCCCGGCCCGGCGCAGGGCAGCCCGCACCCGGCTGCGGAACTCGCGCAGCGAGAAGGGCTTGGTGATGTAGTCGTCGGCGCCCATCTCGAGGCCGAGCACCTTGTCGACCTCGTCGTCGCGCGCGGTGAGCATGATGATCGGCACCTGGCTGCGCCCGCGCAGTCGCCGGCAGACCTCGATCCCGTCGAGCTTCGGCAGCATGATGTCCAGCACGACGAGGTCGAAGCGGTCCTCGGCGAAGCGCTCCAGCGCCTCGCGCCCGTCGTAGGCGGAGACCACCTCGTAGCCGTCCTTGCGCAGCGGATAAGTCAGCAGCTGCTGGACGGAGCGCTCGTCGTCAACGAGCAGAATGCGCGCCGAACCATCCGTGCTCATGGCTTGCCGAGGACGGGGGACCGTCGCCCGCGAGGCTCCATGGGATAAGGGTAGGGGTCAGTGCTCGATCTCAACGTCTACAGGGTCGCTTTCGCGCCGCTCGCGGCGGCGCTCGTGATCCTCGCGTTTTCACTGGACGGAGCGCCGGAGCCGGTCGACCCCGGGCCCGTGACCGCCACCTTCGACTCGGCCGCCGCCGCGGCCACCGCCCGCCAGCTCGCCCGGCAGCTGCCCGACCGCTCCCCCGGCTCCGACGGCGACCTCGCCGCCGCGGACCTCGTCGAGGAGCGGTTCGCGCAGATCCCCGCCGGCCGCGTCCTCGAGCAGAACTTCACCGCGGAGGTCGGCGGAGAGGACCGCGAGCTGCGCAACGTCGTCCTGGTCCTGCCCGGCGCGACCGACGAGGCCGTCCTCGTGATCGCGGGCCGCGACGCGCGCGTCGGCCCCGGCACGGCGTCGAGCGCCGCCGCGACCGGCGTCCTGACCGAGCTCGCCGTCGCGCTCGGCGCGAGCGAGCGTGAGCGCACGCTGATCCTCGCCTCCACCGACGGGGCGAGCGAGGGCGCCGCCGGGGCGCACGAGCTGCTCCGGGCGCTGCCGGAGCGCTTCACGCCCCAGGCCGCGGTCGTGATCGCCCAGCCGGGGGCCGCCCCCTCCCCGCCCCACGTGCTGGCCGGGTCGACCGGCGCCGAGCGCCCGCCCGCGCGCCTGATCGCGACCGCGGCGGCGATGGTCGAGGCGCAGGCAGGCGCGGACCCAGGCCTCGGGGCCGCGCTCGGGCAACTCGCGAGGCTCGCGCTACCCGCGTCGCTCGGCGAGGGCGCGGCACTCACCGCGGACGGCCTCGGGGCGGTCACCATCTCCGCGGCGGGCGAGCTGCCCCTCGACCCCGCCCTCGACACGCGCGAGCACCTCGACGAAGAGTCGATCGACAACTTCGGCCGGGCGGCGCTCGCCACCGTCCAGGCGCTGGCCTCGGTGCCCGACGCCGGCGCGGGCGGGCCGAGCGCGTACCTGCGGGCCGGCGACAACATCGTCCCCGGATGGGCGCTTGGGCTGATCGCGCTCGCCCTGCTCATCCCGCCGGGCGCCCTGGCGCTCACCGCGCTCGCCCGCGCGGCGCGCGACGGCACGGCGCAGACCGCGCTCGCCTGGACCGCGGCCTGGGTGGCGCCGGCGCTCGCCGCGCTGGCGGCGCTCTATCTGCTCACGCTCGTGGGACTCGTGCCGACGCCCAGCTTCCCGTTCGACCCGGCGACGCTCACCATCGGCGTCGACGAGGCGCTCGCGCTCCTCTTCCTCTGCGCCGTCGCCGCCGCCGCGGCGCTCTTCGGCCCGGGCCTTCACCTCCCACAGGGCCCGACGCGGGAGACGCTGGCCGCCGCCGCGGGCGCGGTCGCCGTCGGCGCGGCGCTCGTGGCCTGGCTCGCCAACCCTTTCCTCGCGCTCCTGCTCGCGCCGCTCACGCACTTGGTCGCGGTCCACGCGCTGCGGGCCCCGCTCTCCCAGCTCGCTGTGGCAGCGCTGGCGCTGCTCGCCGCGATCCCGTTCGCGGCAGCGCTCCTGCACGTGGCGAGCGCGCTCGGCTGGGGCCTGGACGCCCCGTGGGAGCTCGCCGTGCTCACGGCGAGCGGGCAGATCGGGGTCGTCGAGGCGGCGGCCACCCTCGCTCTCCTCGGCGCCACGCTCGCCAGCGTGCTGGCCGCCGCGCGGCGCCCGCAGGCGCGTGGCGCGCGCGTCTCCCGGGAGCCCCGGGGTTTCTGACCCCAGCCGACCCTGGGGTGCGCCCCCCTTTTCGCCGCGCGTGGACGCGTGTTGGATCAAACGGGGTGTGAGCGGGGACGATGCAGGGAACGAAGCAATCGCCTGCAAGGAGGCAGGCCAATGACCCCCCTCGTGTTGGAGAACACCCCCGAAACCCCCCTCGCCGAGGACAGCGCAGTGAGCCAGGTGAAAGCGAAGATCGCGGCGGACGACTACAAGGTCGATGCGGGGCTGGTCGCGGAGGAGATCCTCCGCCGGCTCCGGTTCGTCAGGTGGGCTCGCCGCGAGCTCGCGCCGCCGACTGGTCGAACCCCTCAGCGGCCAGTGGCGCACTGACGCCGAGCAGCTGCACGCCCTCGCCGTCGCTGACCACGCCGATCCGCGTGAGCTCGGTGCCGAGCTCCGCGGCGGCGGTGCGCGCCGGGCCGAAGGCGTCCTCGGGGAGCGCGACGAGCAGCTCGTAGTCCTCCCCGCCCGTGATCGCGAGCTCGACGTCGTCGCGGCCGAGCGCGAGCGCGAGCTCCGCGACCCCGGCCTGGATGGGCACCTGCGACGCGTCCAGCGTGATGCCCACGCCGCTCTCCTCGGCCAGGTGCCGGGCGTCCGCAACGAGACCGTCGGAGATGTCGATCATCGCGTGCGCGCCCGCGTGGGCGAGCGCCCGCCCGACGGCGAGGCGCGGCGCGGGGCGGTGCTGGCGATCGCGCAGGGCCGCGGTGCGCTCCGCGTTCATCTCAGCGGCCAGCTCCGGGCGCTCGAGCAGCGCGAGCCCGGCGGCGGCGCCGCCGAGCTCGCCGGTGACCGCGAGCACGTCGCCGGGGCGCGCCCCTGCGCGCGTGACCAGCTCGCCCGGCTCCCCGGCCCAGCCGATCACCGTGACCGCCAGGAACAGCACCGGCGAGGCGACCAGGTCGCCGCCCACCACCGCGGCGCCGGCCGCCGCGGCCGCGGCGCCCAGGCCGTCGGCGAGGGCGGCCAGCTCGTCGTCGGGCGTGTCCTGAGGCAGGCCGAGCTGGACGAACGCCTCCCCCGGCTCGGCGCCCATCGCCGCCAGGTCGGAGAGGGCCGCGGCGAGCGCCTTCGCGCCGATCGCCTCGGGCGGGAATGTCGCCCGTCGGAAGTGCACGCCGTCCACCACCGCGTCCACGGACACGGCGCTCGCGCCGCCGCCCGCGAGCACGGCGGCGTCGTCGCCGCTTCCCACCACCGCGCGCTTCGAGCGCGCGGCGCCCGCGCGCTCGAGGCGCTCGCGGAACATCGCGATCAGCTCGAACTCACCGGCCACAGCCCGACGATACGCGAGCCGCGCGGCTAAAGCGGGATCGTTGGGCGGAGCTGAAACGCCGTGAGCGCAAGGGTGAGCGCGAGCAGCGCCCGATCGCGGGCGAGCGCCGCGAGCGGCAGGAGCCAGACGACGTACCAGGGCGTGAGGTAGGCGCTCGCCACCAAAAGCCCGAACGTCGCCCAGCCCGCCGCCCGCACCCAGTCGCCGCCGCGCCACGTCCAGCGCAGAAGCCAGATCAGGGCGACCCCGAAGGCGGCGGCGAGGACGGCGCGCACGACGTCGACGTCGACCCCGGCGCGGGCGATCGTCGCGGGCACGCTCCAGTGGCTGATCCGGCCCTGGCTCGTGCCGAGCACGTCGAGGGTGCGCGCGACGTCGCCGCCCCAGAGCGCGACCCCCACCGCGCCGATGGCGATCCCCGCCCCGATCCCGCCCGCGACGAGGCGCGTGGCCGCGGCGCGGCGGCCGCGGCCGCCGCTGCCGCCCACGCCCAGGAGCGCGAAGGGCGCGGCGAGCCCGCCCACCGACTTGATCGCGACCGCCCCCGCGAGCGCGGCCCCCGCGAGCGCCTCGCGGCTCGACCAGGCGAGCGCGATCGCCGCGACCACGCCCGCGGTCATCAGCACGTCGTTGTGGGGGCCGCCGACGCCGTGGACGAGGAGGATCGGGTTGAGCGCGACCGCGGCCACCGCCCGCTGCGGGCTCGCCCCGCGGCGCGCCGCGAGCCTGCCGACGAGCGCGACCAGCGCCAGCGCGGCGAGGGCGGTGAGCGCCTTGAACGCCCACAGCGCGGCGGGCGCGCCGAGCGCCGCGAGCGGGACGCTCAGCAGCGTGAACAGCGGGCCGTAGACGCTCTCGGCGTCGCGGTAGTCCCGCACGCGCTCGCCCGCGTCGTCGCCGGGCAGGTCGGCCGGCGCCGCCGCGTACGGGTTGAGGCCCTCGAGCTCGAGGCGCCCGTAGGAGATGTAGCTGAAGACGTCCAGCGAGAGCAACGGCGGGGCGAGCGCGAACAGCGCGACCGCGGCCGCAGCGCCCCACCACAGCGCCCGGCGCGAGAGTCCGGGCGCCGCGACGACCACGCTGAGGTAGCCGAGGAAGGCGACCGCGAGCAGCGCGAGGAACTGCCAGCCGGCGAGCCCGAGCCCGTCGCCGAAGGCGCCGAGGACCCAGCCCGGCGAGCCCGGCTCAGCCCCCGGGGCGAAGCGAGGCCCCGCTGCCGCCAGCCCTATCAGGGCGATCGCCAGGACCGCCCCGGCGACGCGCGCGCTCAGTTTCCGCCGGCTCCGCCGTTGCCGCCGTTGCCGTTGTTCCCGTTGTTGCCGCCGCCGTTGTTCCCGCCCGTGTCGGGCGGCTCCTGGATGCCGGGCGCGTAGGCGTCGTCGGGCTCGCCGTCGCCGTCGGCGTCCTCCGGTGTCTCGTCGGTGCCGTCCTCGTCGTACGTGTCGCCGTAGCCATCGTCGTAGTCGTCGTAGGCCGAGGCAGTGCGCCCGCTGTTGTAGGGCGCGAGGTCGGCGGGGTTCTTCGGCGGCGGGAAGTCGTCGCACGGCTCGCTCGCCGCGACCTCCATGTAGGCGCGCCAGATCGGCGCCGCCAGATCGGCGCCGTAGCCGGGCATGGGGACGCGGGCGTCCGGGTTGCCCACCCAGACCGCGGTCGAGACGTGCGGCGTGTAACCCACGAACCACGCGTCCGACTGAAGCTCGGTGGTCCCGGTCTTGCCCGCGGCGGGACAGCCGAAGTTGGCGCTCGGCGCGGTGCCGCCGCTCTGCAGGGCGCCCTTCATCACGTCGGCGACGGTGTAGGCGACGCCGTCGGAGATCACACGCGTGCCCTCGTCGGCCGGCTCGTCGACCTCGCCGTCGGGGAACTCGACCCGCTCGATCGCGGTCGGCTTGTGGCGCACGCCGCCGTTCGCGATCGTCGCGTAGGCGCTCGCCATGTCGAGCACCGAGACGCCGTAGGTGAGCGCGCCCAGGACCTCGGCCGGGTAGTTGTTGAGCTCGGCGGTGATCCCGAGCTTCTTCGCCATCTCGTTCATCGCCTCAGGGCCGATGTCGAGGACGAGCTGGGCGTAGACGGTGTTGATGGAGGCCGCGGTGGCGCTGCGCAGGCTCATCGAGCCGCTGCCCCCGCCGCTCACCGTCCACGGCTCGGTGCCGCCGATGTCGAGCGTGATGGTCTTCGGCGCCGCGTAGTAGGTCGAGTCGGGGTCAATGCCCATGTCGACGGCCGCCGTCAGCGCGAACGGCTTGAAGGCCGAGCCCGGCTGACGCAGGCCCTGCGCCGCGAGGTTGAACTGGCTGTCGTCGTAGTCGGCCGACGACGCCATCGCCTTGATCTGGCCCGTGTCCGCGTCGACGGACACGAGCGCGGCGGCCGCGCCCGGGGTCGTGTGGTAGTTGTCGATCGCGGCCTGGGCGGCATCCTGGAGCTTGGGCTCGAGCGTCGTGTAGACCTTGAGCCCGCCGAGACGCACGGTGTTCGCGCCGTAGCGGTCGATCAGCTCCTGCTGGACGTAGTCGAAGAAGTACTGGTAGCGGATCGTCTCGTAGCGGTAGCCGCGCTCCAGCCCGAGTCCGCGGTCGCGCCACTTCTGGTACTTGCGCTCGCTGATCATGCCCTGGTCGCGCATCGCCTTGAGGACCAGGTTGCGCCGCACGAGCGCCCGCTCGGGGTTCTGGAAGGGGTTGTACTGCGAGGGCGCCTGCGGCAGGCCGGCGAGCAGCGCCGCCTCACCGAGGTTGAGGTCGCTGACGTGCTTGTTGAAGAAGACCTGCGATGCGGCCTCGACGCCGACCGCGGTGCGCCCGTTGTTGGTCCCGTAGGAGGCGGTGTTCAGGTATTCCTCGAGGATCTCGTCCTTGGAGTAGCGCTCCTCGTACTCGCGCGCCATCTCCGCCTCGATGATCTTGCGCTCGAGCGTGTCCTCGGGATCCTCGATGTAGAGGTTGCGCACGAGCTGCTGGGTGATGGTCGAAGCGCCCTCCCGGATCTCCCCGGCCTCCACGTTCTGGATCGCGGCGCGGATGATCGCCCCGTAGTCCACGCCCGAGTGCTCGTAGAAGCGCTCGTCCTCGATCGCGATCGTCGCGTCGCGCAGCTTCTTGGGGATCTCCTCGAGCGGGACGCGCTCGCGGAGGATGTCGGCCTGGATGTAGCCCAAGCGCGTGCCGTCGGCGGCGAAGACCTCGGAGCTCTCGCCGTTGTCGATCGGCTTGAGCGTGTCGATCGAGGGCGCGGAGCTGGCGACGTCGTAGACCCAGAAGCCGGCCCCCGCGGCGGCGGCGACGATCACGCCGAGCAGGACGGCGAAGGCGGCCATGACCTTCTTGCCGAAAGAGCTCCGCGAGCGCCGGTGGCGATGTCGTGCGCGCGCTGACATGAAGCGGGGTTCCGAAAGAGGGTACTCCGAGCGGCGAGGGCGCCCGGGGCTCTCAGTTCTCGGCCGGACCGAGCAACCCTGCTTCGCGCAAGGCGTTCTGCGCGCGCTCGCGCAGGGCCGCCTCCTCGCCCTCGACCACGGTACGCGCCGGGTCGCTCGGGCCCTGGACCAAGAGCCGCACGCCGTCGGCGGTCAGCTCCGCGACCTCCACGCGCTCCGCGCCGGCCGCCTCGATCACCCGGCGGGCGGCCCCGACGTCGGCGTCCTGGGGCAGCCACACCGAGACGGTGGCCGGCGCCGCTCGGTTGCCGGTCGAGCGGTTGAAGACGACGCTCGAGATCACCTCCTCGTTGGGGATGACCATCAGCCGCCCGTCGCCGGTGTCGATATAGGTGTAGGAGAGCGTGATGTCCTCCACGCGCCCGGACGCGCCCTCGATCTCGATCGCGTCGCCGATCCGGAACGGCTGGGTGACCGCGAGCAGGATGCCGGCGAGCGGGTTGGCGAGCACCTGGCGGGCCGCCAGGCCGATGACGATGCCGAGCACCGCGCTCGAGGCGAGCAGGCCGGTCGCGATCCGGTTGAGCTCGGTGAACTCGCTGAGCGCGAGCGCGACGCCCAGCACCACGATCACGACGAAGACCAGCCGCCTCACCACCTGCAGGCGGGTCTGCGCGGCGCGCGCCGCGCCCACATCGGCGACGCGCGTCGCGGCGGCCCGCGCGGCCCGGGCGAGGACGAAGCGATCCACCAAATAAGCGATCAGGAAGGTGATCGCGAGGGTGATGACCGCGCCGACGACGTCGCCGTACTGGTCCCAGAAGCCTTCTTCCATGGACGCGATCCTGCCAAGCTTGCGCCCCTGATGACGACCCGCGCCCTGCTCATCGACGCGCTCGGGACCATGGTCGAGCTCGAGCCGCCCTGGGTGCGCCTCGCCGAGGCGCTGGACACGGAGCCCAACGAGGCGCTGGTGCGGGCCGTGCGCGCCGAGATGGCCTACTACAAGGAGCACGCGCACGAGGGGCGCGACGCCGAGTCCCTGGCCGATCTGCGCGGCCGCTGCGCCGCGATCCTCTCCGAGGGGCTGGGCCGCGAGATCCCCGTCGAGACGATGATGGATGCGATCCGCTTCCGCGCCTACGATGACGCGGCCCCGGCGTTGCGCGCGGTGCGGGCGGGGGGCGTCCTGACCATCTGCGTTTCGAACTGGGACATCTCGCTGGCCGACGTGCTGGCCGACTGCGGCCTCGCTGAGCTCCTCGACGGGGTCGTGAGCTCCGCGGAGGTGGGCGCGCGCAAGCCCGACCCCGCGATCTTCGCGCGGGCGCTCGAGCTCGCGGGCTGCGCTCCGGCCGAGGCGCTGCACGTCGGCGACACGCCCGCGGAGGACATCGCCGGGGCGCGCGCCGCGGGGATCCCGGCGCTGCTCATCGACCGCTCGGGCCGGGACGGCGATCTGCGGACGCTCGCCGAGCTGCCGGAGAGGGTGCTCGCGTGAGCCAGGCACCATCCAGCGACCCGGTGCTCGGCCCGGCGCAGCCGAAGCCGAGCTGGATCAAGGGCCCCGCGGGCTCGCCGGCGACGAGCGCGTCGTGGGGCCCGGGCCGCGTGCTGATCGGCGTGGGGCTTTTGATCTTCGTGATCACGATCGCCGCCTCGATCGTCTACGGCATCGAGGGGGACGACGACACGCTCGCCGGCCGGCTCTCGCTGCAAGCGGCGCTCGCGCTCGGGATGGCCGCGATCGCGTTCATCGCCGCCACGCCGAACCTGCGCCCGGCCAGCCCGCGCCAGCTCGGGCTCGGGCCGGCGCTCGACGCACCGATTCGCGCGGCCGCGGCCGCGTACTTCGCGTACCTGGGCTCCGCGATCGTCCTCTCCGTCCTGCTCTCCCCCGAGCAGGAGGACGTCACCCGGGAGCTCGGCTGGGGCGAGGGCACGTTCGCCAACGTCGCGGCCGCGTTTTTGATCATCGTGGCCGCGCCGATCAGCGAGGAGCTCTTCTTCCGCGGCTTCATGTTCGCGGGGATCCGGGCGCGCGCCGGGTTCGCGATGGCGGCGGTGATCTCGGGCGGGATCTGGGGGCTCGTGCACTACACGGGTCCCGACAGCTGGCCCGTCGTCCTGCAGCTCACCATCTTCGGCGTGATCCTCGCGTGGCTGTACGAGCGGACGGGCTCGATTCGGCCCGCGATCGCCGTGCACGGGATCAACAACGCGCTCGCCTTCTGGGTCCTGACTACCGGCTGACGGTCTGGGTTAGACGTCCCTTCCCGGTGCTGTCAGAATGCCTCCGGTGAAGGGACGCGTCGCACTTCTACTCGGGACGGGGGTCCTCGCGCTCGGCCTCAGCGTGCCCGCGTTCGCTCAGGATGCGGCCCTGCACGGAGCCGACGACCCGTCCGGGGATCCCGCGGACGAGCCCAAGCCGGCGAAGATCCAGCTCAAGCTCAAGGGCGTCAAGAACGGCAAGGTTGACGTCGGCCGCCGCATCACCGTGATCGGCACCGTCCGGCCCTTCGTCAAGGGCCAGCGCCTGCGCGTCTGGGTCCAGCGCGGGGGCAAGACCATCGCGGCGCGCAAGACCTTCGTCAAGCAGGTGCGAAACCGCAACGTCGGCAAGTTCACCCTGCGCACCGGTCAGCTCATCAAGCCGGGCAAGTTCCGCGCCTTCGTGAACAAGCCGGCGACCGACAACCAGGTCGGCGCCAGGAAGCGAACGGGCACGTTCCGGATCCGCTACCCCGATCTGGACCCCGGCGACAAGTCGAACGCGGTGAAGCTGCTCAACAAGCTGCTCGCCAAGCAGGCGTACTACACCTCGCACGGCCGCAAGTACAACGACGCCACGGGGCGCGCGGTGCTCGCGTTCCGCAAGGTGAACAACATGCCGCGCACGATGAACGCGACCCCCGGGATCTTCAAGAAGCTCGCGAAGGGCAAGGGCGGCTTCAAGCTCAAATACCCCGGGGCCGGCAAGCACATCGAGGCCGACCTCTCGCGGCAGGTGATGGTGCTCGCCAAGGGCGGCAAGCCGCGGCACATCTTCCACATCTCCTCGGGCGCGCCGGCGACGCCGACGGTGACCGGCAAGTACCGGACCTACCGCAAGACGCCCGGGGTGAACTCGCTCGGGATGATCGACTCCGTGTACTTCCACCGCGGCTACGCGACGCACGGCTACAAGTCGGTGCCGACCTATCCGGCGAGCCACGGCTGCCTGCGCACGCCGCCCCCGAACGCCCGGTTCATCTACAACTGGATCAACATCGGGGACCCCTTCTACATCTATCCCTGAATGGACCAGGCAGAGGACCGTCTAGAGGCCGCCCGCGCGGAGCTCGTCGGTGAGTTGCGCGAGCACGCGCTCGTCATCGGCAAGGTGACGCTCTCCAGCGGCGCCGAGGCCGAGTACTACGTGGACGCCCGCCGCGCGCTGATGCGGCCGACCGGCTTCCGCGCCGCCGGCGAGCTGATCGCGGCGGAGGCGCGCCGGCGCGGAGCGCGCGCCGTCGGCGGCCCGGTGATGGCCGCGATCCCCCTCGCGTGCGCCGCGATCGCGGCGCCCGGCGGCGAGGACCTCGTCGGCTTCTTCGTGCGCAAGGAGCGCAAGAAGCACGGCCTGCAGCGCTGGGTGGAGGGCGCCGCCGAGCCCGGCGACCGCGTGCTCGTCGTCGAGGACACGGTCACCACCGGCGGGTCGGTGATCAGCGCGATCGAGCGCATCCGCGAGGAGGGCTTCGAGATCGCGGGCGCGCTGTGCATCGTCGACCGCCTGGCGGGCGGCGGCGAGGCGATCGCCGCAGCGGCGGACGCGCCCTTCACGGCGCTCACCACGATCGACGACGTCTATCCCGAGCGCCCCGACCGGGGCTAGGGGTCAGAGCTTCCCGCGCTCGCAGCCCTTCCCGCGGTCCTTGCCGGGGCCGCCCACGCAGCGGTCCTTCCCGGGCCCGCCGTTCAGCCTGTCGGCGCCGCCCTGGCCCAGGAGCTTGTCGCTGCCCGGGCCGCCGGCCAGCCGGTCCTTGCCCTTGCCGCCGCAGATCACGTCGTTGCCGCCGCGGCCGTTGACCCTGTCGTTGCCGCCGAGCGCCACGATGACGTCGTTGCCGGGCGTGCCGCGCAGGCGGTCGTTGCCCTTCGTGCCGACGATCGTCGCGGGCTTGCCCCCGCAGCGCGGCGGCGTCCTGTCGACCGTGAACGCGCGCGAGGCGGGGGTGGGATCGAAGTTGCCCATCTCGTTCACGGCTCGCACGTCGAGCCTGTGGGTGCCGTCCTCGAGCTCGGGCGTCGTGAAGGTCGCCTCGCACGGCTCGAAGTCCCCCTCCTCGGCGGAGTCGATCCGGCACTCGAAGGTCGAGCCCTCCTCGCTGGCCTCGAACGTGAACCCGGGGGTCGGGTTCGAGGTGAACGGCGGCGGCCCCGAGGCGATCGCCGTGTTCGGGATCGTGAAGGAGAGGCGGACCATCGGCTGCGACCCGGGCGGGGCGACCTCGATCGTGCCGCCGGGCGGGACGAGCGAGGAGCCGCCCCCGCCACCGCCGCCGGAGCCGGCGGGGCTGCTGCCGCCGCTGCGCCCCCCGCCGCCGCCGTAGAGGCCGCCGCCTCCACCGCCGCCTCCGCCGGAGGGGTTGTTCCACGGGGGAGCGCCGCCGCTGCCGCCCTGGCCGAGCGACCCCGAGGTGCCCGAGGTGCCGCCCGCGGGGCCGCTCGTCCCGCCCGCGCCACCGGCGGAGGAGGAGCCTCCGCCGCCGCCCGCAGCGCTGCCCGGGTTGCCGTTGGTCCCGGTCGCGCCGGCGGCGCCGGACCCGGAGAAGCCATGGCCGCCGTGGCTGCCGCCCGTGACCGTCGAGCCGTTGGCAGGATGGCCGGCGCCCCCGCCCCCGGCGGCCACGATCAGCCGCGGGTCGGGCAAGAGGCCCGAGCCGCCGGGCTCTGTGCGTACGTCGGAGGCCCCGCCACCCCCGCCGCCCATGTTGTGGTAGGTGGGGGTCATGGGGCCGAAGGGCGCGTTGCCGCCGCCGTTGAAGCCGCCGACGCCCGGGCTCATGCGGCCCCCGCTGCCGTTGCCGCCGACCCGGACCCAGAGCGCGCTGTCGGGCGTGACCGAGATCCTGCCGCTCACCCTGGCGCCCCGGCCCCCGTTGGCCGTGACGCCGTTGATGTTCGAGACGCTGGCGCCGTTGCCGCCGACGGCGACCACGTCGATCGCCCGCACCCCCGCCGGCACCTCGAAGAACGTCTCGCCCGGGGTGTCGAAGGTCACATCGACCGTGACCGTCCCCTCGACGGCGCCTGAGCTCGCGGCCGCGAGCAGCCCCGATGCGAGCAGCACGGAAGCCGCTGCGGATCCGAACAGAAGTCTGCGCATACACCCATCTCCCTCATCCAAGCGCCGCGTTCCGGCGGTGAGTACCCCAATCGCGGTAGGCGAGTCTAAACCCGGCGGGGCCGGGGCGTCGAGCGCTCAGCCCGCCGGCACGCTGCCGACCGGGCGCGTGCGGATCGTGCGCACCGCGTCCACCGCGTTGCGGCTGAAGACCTTGTCCGCGCGACGCGCGTCCTCGGCGATCACGGCCACGACCGTGACGAGCGCGTCGCGCCGCATGACGACGACGCGCAAGCGCTGGCGCACGCCGGTATCGGCGGCGGTGCCGCGGCCCTGCACCTGGACGGCGGGGTAGCGCGACTTGAACGGGCGCGGCTCGGAGGGACGCAGCTCGCCCTCGAAGCCCGACAGGGCGACGAAGGTCCGCGCCGCGAACTGCTCGAGGGGGATGTCGTGCGCGTCGTCGGTGCGATCGGGGGTGACCGTGACCGCGATCAGCTTGTCGGGCGAGCGCAGGATCGTCGTCGTCCCGCGGTTGCGCGTCGTCCACCCCGGCGGCTCGCCGATCGCGATGCCCGCGCGGCGGTTCACGCGGGGATCCCAGCCGCGCTTCAGCTTCGGCAGCTTGTGCGCGGTCTCGACCGGGCGGGGCCCGGGCTCGGGCCGCGCGTCGTCGTCACCGCCGCCCCCGCAGGCGGCGAGGACGAGCGCCACCGCTGCGAGCAGCGCCACGGCGCGAGTGGGTCGCCCTGGGCTCATCTCGCGCGCAGCGTACGCCCTGCGTCGGCTAGCGCGCGAGCTCGTAGCGCAGCTCGACCATCCCGTTGCGGATCGGCGTGACCGCGCGCAGCCGCATCACCGGCAGCGGCCCCGCGAACAGCGGCTTGCCGGCGCCGAGCACGACGGGGACCACGGTGAGGTGGAGCTCGTCCAGCAGGCCCGCGGCCGCAAACTGCGAGGCGACGCCTCCGCCGCCGACGACCCAGATGTTGCGCTCGCCGGCCGCCCGGGCGAGCTCGGGGTGGATCTCCTCGGCGGAGGCGTCCACGACCCTGACGTCGGCGCCCTCCACCTCCGGTACCGGCAGCTCCCGTGAGCTCAGCACCCAGTAGGGCTTGCCCGCGTACGGCCACGCCACGCCGCTCTCCAGCGCCTCGTCCACCTCGCCCAGGTGCCGGAGGATCCACTCGTAGGTGGCCGAGCCGCTGACCAGGGCGCCAACCCGCTCGTAGAAGGCCTCATACGAGCCGCCCGCGGCCATCGGGTCGTCCGCCGCGCCCGGCCCCTCGTAGCTCCCCTCGTAGCGCGTGAGCCAGTCGAGGCCGTCGTCGGGGTCGGCGATGTAGCCGTCCAGGGAGGCGGCCACGTAGTACTGCGTGAGGGGCACGCGACCAGTAAACCAGCGGCCGGATGCGGAGGGGCGTCAGTCCGCGAGCGAGGGCAGCCCGTCGATGCTGCGCCCGGCCGCCGCGACCTGCTCGGCGCGGTAGCGCTCCTCGCCCACGACGCGCACGCGCTTCGACACCGAGAGGGCGTGGTGCTCGCGCAGGCCCTCGAAGCGCAGCAGCGGCACGCCGTAGCCGCACGAGTCGGAGATCCGAGTCACGTCGACGCGGATGATCGAGCGGCGCGCCTCCGGGACGGACGGGTCCTCGAAGCCCGCCCGCGCGAGCAGCTCCTCGAAGCGCGGGTCGTCGCGCATGATCGCCTCGCCCCGGCCGTGCAGGCGCAGGATCCGCGGCGGGCCCTCGAAAGCACAGAGCATCACGCAGATACGCCCGTTCTCGCGCAGGTGCGCGATCGTCTCCGAGCCGCTGCCGTACACGTCGAGGTAGGCGATCTCGCGCGGCCCCAGCACGGCGAGCGAGCCGATCGGGCCCTTCGGCGAGAGGTTCACGTGGCCGTCGGCCGAGAGCGGCGCGGTCGCGACGAAGAACATCGCCTGCCGCGCGATCCACTCGCGCTGGTGCGGGGTGATTTCGTCGTAGACCTTGCCCATCGCCTCGGCCGGTGCGGCCGCACGCCCCGAGCAGGATTCGAACCTGCGGCCTACTCCTTAGGAGGGAGTCGCTCTATCCAGCTGAGCTATCGGGGCTCGCGATGAGTTTATGGCTTGGCGATGCGATTCCCGAGACTCGCTCGGTGACCGGGCGCGGCGCATGGACGGGGCGTTGACCTTCTCCAGTGCCGATTTGTGCCCAAACCAAGGCACGGTCGAACTCTTCGGCGTAGGCACCGGAGAGCTTGTCGCGGCGCTTGACGGCGCGCTGGTAGACGCGGAACGTGAACGTCGCATCTTCGTGCCCCAACTGCTCCGCGATATAGACCGGGTTGTCCCCGGCTGCCGCCCGGATGCTCGCGTAGGCACGGCGTAGCGAGTGCGGTGTGACACGCGCGCTGATCGGCTCGATGCCCAGGGCTTCAAGCCGGACGTTGGCTGCCTTGATCGTCGCTTTGAGCCGATGATCGACGTTCGAGACTGTCTGCCGCCTGCCGGTCCGGGTGACGAAGACCGGCGCGCTCGGCAATGCGGGCCGCAGTGTCTTCCACTCGCTGAGCGCGTCGATCAGGCCTCCGGGTAAATCGACCTCGCGGAAGCTCCCGGCGTCCGTCTTCGCACGCCCCACGGTCAGCGTTCCGGTAGCGAGATTGATGTCCCGCCAGTCCAGCGCTACCGCTTCTCCCACGCGCAGCCCCGCGCCGGCAAGCGTGGCAACGATGGGTCGCATGTGCTCGTCGGCGGCCTCGATCAGCGCCATGAGTTGTTCGGGCTTCCACCCAGGTCCGTCTAGGCTTGGATTCCTTGACGCGGCGGCGACGGCCACGCGCGGGGTTGGTCCGCTCCATCAACTCGTACTCGATGGCCACGTCAAAGATCATCGCCAGGATCTTCAACGTCTTGTTGATCTGCGCAGCGCCCAGCCGTCCCTCTCGGAGTTTCGCAGCCTTGTAGGCATCAACCTCCGCGACCGCAATCTCGCTAACCCGCTTGTCCGCGAAGTGCGGAAGCAAGTGGTAGCTGAGAGCCCACTGGTAGCTCTTGACCGTGCGCGGGGCTATCTCGCCCTCGCGCGAGCGCAGCCAATCAGTCGCGAACTCCCGGAAGGTTGGAACCTCTCGCGGGGCTTCGACGGGCTCGGGATCGTGCGGTTTCCAGATTCCCCGCCGAACGTCGGCCATTACGTTCGCCAACTCTGCTTCGGCACGCTGGCGGGTCCACTCATCCTCGGCTGTGCCGAGCGTCACGTAGCGCCTCTTGCCATAGGCCGAGAATCGGAGAGCGAACGTCCGGCCTGCCTTGGTCTTACGCTCAACCACCTAACCCGTGGCTGGACGTGCCATCAGTCCTGCCCCCCTTGCGGCTCGTCTTTCTCGCCCCCCTCGTCGGACTGGCCGTTCTGGTCCTGCTCCCAGGCCCACCTACGCCCGTCCGCCCGGAAGCGCCCTGCGGCTTCGCGAAGCAGCGCAGGCTGATCCACGCTGATCTGATCCGCGAGCTTTTCGAGGACGTGGGCGACATCCAAGTGCCGCATCGCCTCCTCCTCGTTTGTCACCGTGGCGGCGAGAACTGCGGCATCGATCTTGTCGGGTCGGCTCGGGAGCGTGCCTCCGGTCTCCTCCATCGTGTCGATGGCGGTTTCCAGCGCGGCACGCATCCGGTGCTCGTCGCCAATCGAATCCATGCCGACAATCAACGCGGCGGAGAAAATGGCGTCGAACTCCTCTTCACGAACGCGTGGCACGCGGCCCAACAGCAGCGTCAGCAACGCGTCCCTTCGCCTCTCGTAGAGATCGAATGAAACGCGTTCTTCAGCGGTTAGCGGCATTGCGCCTCCCTTCGGGTAGAGGGACCCACGCAAGCCGCTAGCGTTCCCGTTGCGGCGGGACTGGGATTCCTTGGCCCGTCGCCACGGGGCCGGCGTGGCAGCGCGCGGCCCCATTTCTATGGATGAGCGGACGGTACAGCGGGGGACGGTCGGAGTCAACCGATCGCCTTCCGCCGGACCGGGACGCGGCCGCGTGGCCAGCGTTTCAGCATCGTCCAGTTCCGCATGGGCGGCTCTGTTGAGCGACCGGGATGGGCTTGCCGTTCAAACCACTGCGAAGCCAGCCGCAGTTACCGCACAAGGCGCAGCCGGCACCGTCGCATCCCCGGCAAGTGAACACGGCTGGCTCGGGCGAAGGCTGCGGGCGAGCGCGATCCTTGCGCCTGGGTTTACGCTGGCGTTGCCGCCGAGAGTCACGCCGCCTCGACATAGCGCCCTCCCTTCAGCCTCTTGATCGGGAGCAGATCGGCGCTCCTGCCCTTGCGCTGCCTGGGTCGCTTGCGTTTCGGCTCGCTCGCAACGGGCTCGGATTGGCCGGAGTGGAACCGCTCGATCTTCGCGGGGTCGAAGCGAAGGCGGGCCTTCGGGCCGTCGCCCAACCTCGTCGCGCCGAGCTTGGCCGCGTTGCGGCGCACGTAGTCCTCGGACACGTTCAGCCTGTGCGCGACCTCCGCGACGGTGAGGGCGGCGCTCGCGGGCTTCGTCTCGGACAGCTCGGCCACGATCTCGCGCAACCGGGGTTCGAGCCTGTCAGCAATCCTGGCAGCGAGCGCGTCTACCTGCTCAGGCGGAATCACCGCGCACCCGCCTCGAACTTTTCGCGCTCGGCTTCGAGCGCTTCGTCCAGTTCTTCGGGAGCCAGGATGACGGGCCTGTCGTCCACCAGGGCGTAGGCGCGGCCCCACGTCCGCCGCAGCGCGGCCTCGATCTGGGGCCAATCATGGGCGGGCCTGGACTCGGCCTGCGCCGGCAGGGGGCTCTCGCTTCAGCCAATTCTCGAATGGCTTCCAAGAGAACAGGGCACCGTTGGCCTCCTGTCTCAGCCACCAGGCCTTGAAGCGCTTGGCGCTCGCCGGTAGATCGAGGTTGTCGTAGCGGGCGACTATCGCCGCAAGCTCGCCTTGATCGAGTGAGCCGTCAGTGATTTCGGAGAGGGCTGTGGCGACCTGTTCGACGGTCGCCGTCGCGGTGTCAGTCATTCCGACCTCCACAGTTCGGGGTTACTGCATCGGGCCGGTGTGCATCCGGTTCTCCTTTCGTGATGGGGTTCGCTGGAGTTGCCGCCTTGGAAGACGACGACGAAGATTCGGATGAAGAGGAACGGGCCTCGGATAAGCCTTCGGGGCGATAAGGGGTGCGTAATGCACCCTCTTGACTACTTCTTATCCCCCAAGGCTCACCGCGAGGAAGCAAGAGATAAGACTTGGCATGCCCAGGGCCGCGCTTCTCGGGCGGGATCACCTTCAGTCGCCCGTGGCGCTCCGCCTCCGTCTCCGCACGTCTTAGTGTGTTCTTGTTGATGTCGCCCAACGCGCGCCGAAGCCACTGGCCCCCGCGCATCCGTCCGGTGCCCAGCTTGTCCGCCAACCCTAGAACGCAAAGAAGGTGCTGCGCCACTCGACTCAGGCGCTCGTCCTGCGCGAAGCCGAGCGGGTCCAACACCCACTCGGGTACAGCGGGCCAAGCCTGAGCCTGTCTAGAAATCTTTCTCAGTTCGTCGTCGTCCAGAGGTGGTCGGCAGTAGGTGCGGTTGTACGCCGCCAACGCGGGCTGAATCGCCTCCGGTGGAGTTCCCGCCCTCACGAGCTGCCCGGCGTAGCGGACTAAGCACAGGTTGCGGCTGCCCTCGGGGATGACCGCACCGGAGTGTGTTCTGGTCTCGCGCCGCTCGGGCGTAACCGCCTCGATCAGCTCGGGCGGGGCCGCAGCGATTTCCTCCGCCCCGTCCCAGGCGTACGTGTGGCCCGCGACGTAGGACGTAGGGACGACGGTGTAGCCGGTCGCACGCCCACGAACGTTGCCCTTGATGTCCACCTTGGGCGCAAGCTCGCGCCGACAGCCGTTGGGCAGCTTGGCGCGGTAGATGAAGTGCTGGCCGCGCTTAGTCCGCACCATGAGGGTTTCGGGCAGTTCCAAGCCCAGCGCCCTCAGATTGCGCTCACCCTGCGGACCGTCTACGTCGATTACCAGGGTGTCCCGCGCAGCGGCGCCGACGTTCGCATCCTGGAACTGCGCGCCAAGCGCGATGATCTGGCGTGGCTCGGTGGTCGCTCGGCCCTGCCAGGCCTTGATCGCAGGACGCTTGTCGCCGGGGCGCAGCGGGAAGACCGCGAGACCCAAGTTCGAAGCTTCCAGCGCGGCGGTCGTGAAGTCCGTGAGCCGCCTCATCGCTCGCCCCTCCACTTCGGAGCGATGCGAGTCCGGCGCGGCGGCACGTCCGCCCTCATCAGCTCGCGGACGTGCTCGAACATGCGCGCGTCCCGGCGAGGCGCTTCCTGATAGCGCCCACACGCGATACAGATCCGAGTCCCGTCAGGGTCGGTGAAGCCCGCGCCTCCGCAGTCGCACTGCTCGGCGTGGTGCCGCGTCACCCGATCGGTGAAGTAGGGGTCGCCGTATGCGCTCATGCTCGCCCCCCTGTTCGAGTGGGCGGGACAGCGACGAGAAGTTGCGTCGGATTCGCAGTGCGTGCCGTGGGTTTGCTCGGGCGCTGCCGGCGGTCGCGCTCCCTCTGACGCGAACGCTTCTCACGGGGAAGCCGGAAGCCGCAGAGAACGCAGGTTCCGAATCCGTCGTCTACCGATGCGCCACACTGGCAGCCTCGGTTGCTGCGCGCGCGGATCGCTTCGAGTTCTTCGGGTGGGATTGGGACATAGCCCGCCCTGCGCGCGTCGTGAAGCTGCTGCTCGGCCTGCCCCTCAGGGCTCTCGCGATGCCTAGCGCGGGATGCAGCGCGGCGACAGCCCCCGCAGCACCAACGGGCTCCGCGATTTTTGCTCGCGATGCCCTCGCACTTGGCGCGGTGGCAGCGGTCGGTCGTCCCGCAGCCCTGGCAAGCGCGGCTCATCGGTGCCACCCCCGTCGGGGTAGCGTCGCTGTAGGACAGCTATGCACATCGCCCCGCCTAGGCGGCGAGGCAGCTAGTCCATCCGGTAAGTCTCCGTCGCCGTCGCCACTGGCGCGGCTTGTGGTTCGTCGAGTGCGGGTCGCGCAGCGACGGCGCGAGCTACGGATCGCTCGCGGTTGCGCCGCCGGCGCGCAGGTTCCGCGCGGGCAGCTATGCGCGCCGCGTCGGTTGCGCCGCTGAACCGCCATCATCCTCGCGGCGGTAGTCAGCTCACCGTGAAGCTCCTGGGCACGCCGCTCGGACTCGCGCAGACGGCGCTCCGCTTCTACCAAGCGGCGCGTGCGACGCAGGCGCTCCGTGCGTGCGTGGTACTGGCGCTGCTCACGTGCGCGCCAGCGCTTCACGCTAGCCCGGATTAGCTCGCGACGATCAGGCTCGTTTGGTCGCGAGGAAGGCATCTTGGAATGTCAGGAACGGGATCATGATGCTGCGGCTCTTTTTACCCACAACACCGGATGGCGATTGACCGCTTTCCGCATGTTGCGCAAAAGCGGAAACGCCGGCCCCCGGTAAGGGGGACCGGCGCTCACGCAGCATGTTCCCGAAGTACACCAAGACGCCCATTCCAAAAAGCGCCGTGGCTTTGTGTTGCTCCGTACTTTAGGGCACGCCTGTGACTGCTTCTAGAAACGCGCTACGGGTGCCAGCATTCGGATATGTCACGGGACGCTGATCCCTGTCCGCTGCCCTCGGCGGTGCCATTCCATCGAGCGGAGTCGTTGAACGGAGAGAACCCACGGTCGCCGCCAGAGCCACGGAGGGAACTGCTCGTCTCGTACTTGAACTCGTAGGGCGAGGCCTGGACGCACGCCGAGTACCTGACTTCTACGGCGAGCCAAGCCACCACGAGGATCGCTAGCGCGGCTAGGCCTAGCGCAACCCACTTCATTCGTTCCCCCTTCGTCGCTGACCGGAATCAGAATCTACCCCGAAACAGCCTGTCTAAATGTCATGAACCCCTGAACGCCTTTGAGGCGCGAGAACGGCTTAGAGCGCCTGTCGAGGGCCATCAGAGCTAGTCGGCGTCTCCCGGCTCTGCCGGCTTGCCTGACGAGTCAATGCTCTGGACGCGGCGAGAGTAGTCAATGACCTCTTCCACCATGGACCAGCGCTCTCGTATCCGCTTGCCCTCCCGCGTGTACACACCAAACTCAGCGATGATGGCTGTGGCGAGGGCGGCGTCGGCAAGGCGTTCACTTTCGGACTCAAGGAGGGCGCGGGCCTCCGGGTTACTCGGCGGCACCCCGAGTTGTTAACGTGCGGCGCGGCCGGGGGGACAGTTGCCGGGAGCGCAAGCTCCCGCTTCCGAACAGGAGGAACTGTCTATGGGACAACGGCGCGCGATCCCGACCGTGCTCGCGCTCGCCCTCGTGGCCTTCGCCACCACGACCGTCGCCCCCGCGGCAGCCGAGGCCGCCTACGGCGCGATCGCGGTGAACCCGAACACCGGGGCGGCGGGCGTGAGCTGGGGATACGCGAAGAAGAAGGCCGCGAAGAAGCGGGCCAAGCGCGAGTGCGCGGGGCGCTGCAAGGTCGTGGTCTGGGTGCGCAACGGCTGCGCCGCGGTCGTGCACGCCCGCGGCCGCTACTTCTGGGGCGCGGCCAGGAAGAAGGCCACCGCGCTCAAGCGGGCCCGCCGCGCCGCCAAGAAGCGCACCGGCGCCAAGAAGGCCCGCCGGGTCGCCTGGGTGTGTAGCGACTAAGAGTCCGCCAGGCACGCGGCCCTGAAGACGCGCACGGCCTCGTCGGCCCAGCGGTCAAGCTCGGCTTCGGTGAACCGCACGCGCGGGTTCAACATCGCGCGGTTGATCGGGATCGAGAGCACGAGCCAGTTGAACTGCTGGGCGGCGAGGCCCGCGTCGGCGACCGCGAGCCGGCCGCGCTCGCGCAGCGCCTCGAACTTCGCCGCGAGCGCCTCGGCGGAATCGCCGCTCGCCAGCAGGCCGCGAAGGGCTAGCCCGGGTCGGACTCGGCGACCACGTCCGAGCCCGGGCGCGCGTGGTCGTCGCGGCGCTTGATGAGGAGCCACTTCGCGCGCGGGCTCGCGCTCGTGCGTTGCAGGGCGAAGCCGCCCTCCAGGCGCTCGCCGTGCAGCACGAAGACGGCGTGCCCGCGCTCGATCGCCTCCGGCCACGGCACGCGGCCGCCCTGCTCGTAGGCGCCTGAGTCCCAGACCTCGAGCTCGCCCTCGGCCGGTTCGCCCGGCTTGGCCTCGAACGCCATGCGCTTGTCGGCGGGGTCCATCGACGGCCCCTTGGGCAGCGCCCAGGCGCGCAGCTCGCCCGCGACCTCGAGCTGCAGCTCGAACCCGCTGCGGCCGACCCGGCGCAGCACCCGGAACGGCCCCGCGGGCACGCCGCGGATCGCGAACTGCTCGTGGCCCTCGACCTTGACGCGCTCGAGCGCGCTCTCGGGATCCCCGTCGACCCCGAGGCGCTCCGCGAGGGCCGCGACCGCGTCCGCGCCGCCTTCGGCGTGGATCAAAAGCTCGCCCGCCTCTCCCTCGCGCACCCAGCCGAGCAGCCCGAGCTCGCCCGCGAGCTCGACCACGTCATCCGGGCTTCGCCCCGCGCGCGCCGCGACGCCAACGGTGATCCGCGCGGCGTCGGTTGCCTGGGAGGTCGCGCCCACGCCCGCAGGCTAGACCACCGGGGTCGCCGCGCTACTCGCAGCCGCGCCCGTCGCCGTCGCCGTCGAGGTTGTGAGGGTCCCTGCCGGTCACCGTGACCGGGCGGCCGATGTCGGCGCAGTCGAGGTCCGGCGGGTATCGCGGCACACAGGGCGTGTAGCCGGGCTCGCAGCCTCCCCCGCCACCGCCGGCGCCGCCGCCACCGCCGGGGGCCGAGGTGGTCTCGCTGCGCGACGGCGAGCCGCCCGCAGGCGCGTCGGGGTTGCCGTTGCACGTGTCGCTCGCCCACAGCCCCCGGCCGGCGGCGCGCGCCTTGGCTGCGAGGCGGCGGAAGAAGTCCGCGTACTCGACGTTCGGCGGGATCGTGAGCGTGACCGCGTAGCCCTCCTTCAAGAGCGCCGCGTTGAAGAAGGTCCCGCCCCGAAGCCACAGGTAGACCAGGTCGCGCCCGTAGCGGTCGGTCCGCTCGACGCCGTGGCGGTAGTAGACGGTGTCGCCGGGGTGCAGGAGCGACTTGGCGAACTCCGACGCCTCGCGGCCGTAGCACTCGGCGCCGCCGTAGACCTCCGGCGTATCGACGCCGATGATCCGCGACGCCCCGAGGTCGGTGAGCTTGACCGTGTCGCCGTCGGTCACCTCGACCACGGTCGTCCGCTTCGCGTCCGGGGGGATGCCGGGAGCACGCCCGAGACGCGCGGCGCTGGCCTTGGGCGCGCCCTTGCGGTCCCGCCCGCGGCTCGCACGCGCCGGGCGCTCGCGCTTGCCCGCGTCCGCGGGCGCGCGGTCGCGTCGGTCGTCGTCCCCGCCTACCTCCTCGCACCCGCCGAGCGCGACCACGAGCAGCGCGAGCGCGCACGCGAGCGCAAGCCAGCCTCGCCTTGTCGATCGCAGCGGTCGCATCCCCTCGCTTGAGTCGCCTTTCGAGGTCGGTTCATGACCGTAGCCACCGGCGGCGACGTGCTCGCCCGACATCGACTTATCGTGGGATCACTCGTCGACAGGTCGCGCTCGCGAGCGCGACCGCCGCGACCCCGGCGTTTGGCGGGATCAACCGCCGGAGGTCAACAAGAGGCACGGCGGGCGCTTCGCGACCCCGAGGAGATCCAGGCGCTGCCTGGACGGCGAGCCGCCCGCGCGCGGGATCACAAACGGCGCGCGGGCGGCTCGCCGCTACGGCACGATCCGCACGACGCGCACCCGCGCGCGCTCCTGGCCTGGTGGAGCGGTCGCGCGCACGCGCAGCTTGGCGCGCACCTTGCCGCCCTCCTTGAGGGCCTTGCGGGCGGCGCGGCGGGCCTGGGCCGGGATCCGCAGCTCAAGCCGGGACTTCGCGCCCGCCTTGAGCTCCCGTGCGTCCGCGATGAGCGCGAAGCGCTGCGCCTTGCGGCCGGGGCGCTTCACCTGGAGCGCTCCCCCGGCCCGCACGCGGCAGTCTGCGCCCTCGCACCGGGCCGTGACCTGCACGCGGCGCAGGGAGCGCTGGCGGCGCTTGAGCCTCATGCCGAGCCGCAGCTTGGCCGGCGCGAGGACGCGGACCTCGACCGGCTCCGAGGTGGCGCGCGAGGGGCCGTTGCAGTGCGCGGTGTGGCCGGTGAACGGCGAGGCGAGGCCGAGCTCGAAGAAGTCGGGGATCGGCTCGCAGCCCACGCCGTCGTCGACGGTCACGGTCGCCTGGTAGGTGCCCGGCTCAGTGTAGGCGTGCTTGTGCGTGGGCTGTGCGGTCGTCGCCCGGGCGCCGTCGCCGAAGTCGAAGGTGTAGCTTGCGATCCCCTCGTCGTCGCTTGAGCCGGAGGCGTCGAACGTGACCGGCGTGCCTGCGAAGACCTCGAGGGCGTCGGCCCGGAGCTCGGCGGTGGGCGGCTGGTTGGGAACGGCCGCCACAACCCACACCGTCGCCGTAATCCCCAGGGAGATCGTCTTCTCCACGGCGTTCGTGGCCGTGTCGATCACGGAGACGCTGGCGCTATACCAGTTGGCGACGTAGGCGCGCATGCCGTCGGGCGTGGTCGCGACCCCGCTGGGGCTGATGCCCACCGGGATCGTCGCCTTCACGGTGTTCGTCGTGGCGTCGAGCACGGAGACGGTGTTGCTCGACCAGTTCGTGACGTAGGCGCGCTTGCCGTCGGGCGTGAGGGCGACAAACCTGGGGTCGGAGCCCACCGCGATCGTGGCAATAACGTCGCCCGTGTCCGTGTCGATGGCCAAGACATTGTTCCTGCCCCCGTTGGCCACGTAGAGCGTCCTTCCGTCCGGGGTGATGGCCATCCCCCGGAGACTGACCATACCGCCGTCGGCGATCCGCTTGACCTCATCGTGTGTGTCGGTGTCGATCACGGAGATGCCATTGGCGTTCGTGACGTAGGCGCGCTCGCCGTCCGGGGCGAAGGCCACGCCGAACGGCTGGTCGCCGGCCTCGACCGGCTCCTCCAGTAGCCTGTCTTCGCTCGTGTCGATCGCCCAGACCCCATTGTCCGGGCTCACGACGTATGCGAGGTCGCCGCGGGGGCTGATCGCTATGTCGGACGCGCCGGCCGGGCCGGGGATCTGCGCGAGGATCGCGTACGAGCGGGTGTCGATCGCGTAGATGGTGCCCGTGACCCAAGCCACGACGTACAGCTTCTCGCCGTCGGGCGTGATCGCCGCTGCCCTTGGTGCGCTCCAGGGCCCCCCGATCGGGTCCTGGGCCTCCGCGCCCTCGATGGGCAGCAGGCTGCCGTTCGTCGGCACATAGACGGTGTGGGCTTCGGCCTGGGATGCGAGGCCGAGCCAGGCGATCGAGCAGGCGACGGCGGCGATTGTCCCAGACAAGAGCTTCACGGGCCCCCTCCTGTACAGCATCGCTTCCCTGAGTCGGGAGGGAAAGCTAACACTCTCGCCGGCCACCGAGCGCAGTTCCGGGCGCCTCATCACCTCGTCTGCCCTGGGCGGTATCGCGCTCTTTTGGGGGGCGCTTCCTGATTTTCTGCGACGCGGCCGCAAGGTGGTGCGATGCGCCTGCAGGTCGAGGACGTCGGCGACTGTGGCGCCTTGCGAGATCGCCCTGCCACTTAGCGACGCCGCCCGCGGTTCTTACCGTGGGCGCCGCGTTGTCACACTTGCCCTCGTGCGCGTTCTCGCCATCACCCACGAGCACGATGCCGCGGCCGGCGTCTTCGGCGAGGCGTGCGCGGAGTTCGGCGCCGAGCTCGATACGTGGTGGATCGCCAAGGGCGACGCCCCGCCGTCCGACCCGCTCGGCTACGACGCCGTGTTCGCCTTCGGCGGCTCGATGAACACGCACGAGGTCGACCAGCATCCCTGGCTGCGCGACGAGAAGGACGTCCTGCGCGAGCTCGTCGAGCGCAAGGCGCCGCTCCTGGGCGTGTGCCTCGGCGCCCAAATGCTCGCCGCCGCGCTCGGGGGCAGGGTGCCCAAGGCGGCGGAGCCCGAGATCGGCTGGCACCGTGCCGAGGTGCTGCCCGCGGGCGGGGACGACCCGCTGATCGGGCCGCTCGCGCCCGCGTTCGACGCCTTCGAGTGGCACCTCTACGAGATCGTGCTGCCGCCGGGGACGGTCGAGCTCGCGCGCAGCGCCCTGTGCGTGCAGGCCTACCGGGTCGCCTCGGCGCCGGCCTGGGGGATCCAGTTCCACGCCGAGGTGACCGAGGCCGACGCCCTGAGCTGGGTCGACGACGACCGCGAGGCGGACTACTTCGTCGCGACCGGCATCGACGCCGACCGCCTCAAGGCGGAGATCCGCGAGCGCATCGGCGCCTGGAACCGGCTCGGCCGCGAGCTCTGCGCACGTTTCCTGCGCGTGGCCGCGGGCGCCCGCACGCCCGCCTAGCGCGCCGCGCGGGGGGCCTTCAGGCCTCCTCGGGCTCGTCCTCGTCGTCGCTCGCGTAGAGGCTCTCGGACGCGATCTGGCGCAGGCGGCGGTCCCAGAGCCTGATCTCGACGAAGAGGTCGTCGCTCCCGAAGCCGTGCACGGCGTCGACCGCGACCAGCGTGAAGCGCCCGTCGCGCACCGGCGCCTGGTCGAGGACCTCGCCGTCGAGCTCGGCGGTCGCCGCGACCGCCCCGCCAACCATCGGCAGGCCCCAGATCAGGGTCACGTCGCCGCCGCGGCCCGCCTCCGAGCGCCACTCGCCGATCACGTCGTCGGAGAGGTCGACCTTCCAGTCGGGGTTGTCGGCGGCGGTGATGTCCGTGAAGTCGGCGCTCGAGCGCAGATCGACCGGCTCGCCCTCCTCGCCGCGCGCGTAGGAGACCCAGCCGAAGTACTCGATCGTCACCGGCTCGCTGCCCTCCGGGGCGTCGGCGGGTACGACCGGCTCGCGCGATGCACCCGTCGCGGGCACCCACACCCGCCCGCCCCAGGCGCGCTCGGGGAACCAGCGGATCGAGGCGAGGTCGAGCGGCGAGCCCGCCTCGTCGGCGTACTTCGCGCACGCCTCGGCGAACTTCTCGTCGAGGCGCTCCTTGAAGCGGCCGGTGGGCGGGCCCTCCTGGGTCGCGTCGGCGATGAAGCGCGGGAACGGTCGTGCGATCGGCGGCATCGAGACGGGGAGCCTAGTGGCCGCCGGGCGGCCGGGAGCCCAAACCCCCACCGCCGAGCGTGCGAAACCGTTGCTATGCGCATCGGAATCGCACGCGGCGCGGTGGGGGCAGGCGCGTTCGGATCGCGCCGCGGGATGGGGCTGTGGGGATGGGGCCGGGGTGGGGCGGCGCCGCCCTCAGCGCTGCCTGTGGCCGGTGCCGCCCTCAGCGGCGCGCGCGGCGGAAGGCGAACTTCGCCGGCTTGGCCTGCACGTTGCCCGCCGCGTCCGTGGCCCAGACGCGCAGCACGTGCCGGCCGGGCTTCACCCTGAAGCGCGCGGGGCTCGCGCAGGGCCGCCGCGGGCCCGCGTCGAGCTTGCACTCGAAAGTCGCGGGCTCATCGGCTGCGAAGCGGAAGACGACCCGCTTGCGCTTCGACTTCTTGGGCGGCGTCTTGGTGAACCTGGTGGCGGGCGCGGTGCAGTCGGCCTCCTCGGCGGGCACGAACTCGTCCGCGCCGATGTCGCGGCGGACGACGGTCTCGCAGTCGGGCGTGCCGTCCACGGCGCGCGCGTCCCCGTCGATGTCCACCGCACCCTCTGCGGGCGGGTCGGGGTCGCCCGCGTCGATCATCGGCGAGCCGGGCTTGAGGTGGAAGTCGCCCGCCGCGGCGTCCTCGAACATCGGGTCGGCGGTCGTCTGGAACGCCCTGCAGCCGCTGGGGTGATCCTCGGCGACCTGCGAAGCGCGCGAGTTGGTGATCACGCAGGTGCCGCCGCCTACCGGCGAGGCGTCCTCGACGATCGTCGAGTCGACCTCCGCCTCGCCCTCCTGGACCCTGATGCTGACGCCCCCGTTCGCCCACACCGTGAGGCCGGTCGCGCGCAGCGACGAGCGCGGCCCGGTGGTGTTGTCGAGGACGAGCACGCCGTCGCCGGCGGTGTCCCAGATCACGTCGCCCTCCATCGTCACGCCGGGGCTGTCGGACTCCACCTGCACGCCCGTGCAGACGCCGGTGACCCGGTTGCGCTCGAGGTGCGCGGCGGTGCCCGCGGAGATGCCGAGCACGAAGGGCGTCGACGCGGCGCTGATCCGGTTCTCCCGCACCAGGAGCTCACCTCCCTGCAGGGAACCGACGGCGATGATCGCGCGTCCCTGGACCGGGTAGTTGTGGATGCCGGTGAACTCGTTGCGCTCGACGAGCGTGCGCTGACCCGCCGCGGGCCCGGACACCTGCACGCCGACCACGAGGCCCTCGAACTCGTTGTCGCGCACGGTGATCGACCCCGACGCGTAGACGCCGATCCGGCCCCGCGTCTCGTCGGGACTCGGGTCGACGAAGGTGTTTCCCTCGACGAGCACGTCCACGGCCGAGCTGCCGATCCCGCTGACGATGCCGGTCGCGTCGGGGTCGTCGAACGTGTTGCCGATCACCTCGGCAGTACCGGCCAAGTTGACCTGCCGCTCGGCGTTCGCGCGGATCACGAGCCCCTCGATCCGCCCGGCCCCCGACGCGGGTACGGTGATCGCGGTCGCGTTGGCGCCGTCGATCACCGGGGACGCCGAGCCGTCGGCGGCGACGAAGTCGAAGCCGACCAGCGAGCGCCCCTCGCCGAGCGTCACGTTCTCTACGTAGGTGCCGCTGTCGACGAGCACGCGCTCCCCGGGCGCCGCGGCGGCGATGCCCGCGGCGATCGTGGCGCAGGGGCTCGCCAGCGTGCAGCCGGCGTTGGCGTCGCTGCCGGTCTGGGCGTCGACGTAGCGGTCGGCCGCGAAGGCGGGCGCGGCGAGCGCGAGCGCCGCGGCTAGCGCGGGCAGGAGCGAGCGGGTGGCGAGACGGCGGATGTGTGCGTGGATCTGGTGCATGGCCGCGACGCTACGCGCGGCTCGCAGCCCGCACATTGGGGGCACCCCTAAAAGGCGCCCCCAAACCTTTCCCGCGCCCGCCGCCGCGCCCTAACCGAGCGCCGCGCGCAGGTCGGCGGCCGCGCGCTCGGGGGCGTAGGTGTTGATGTCCACGCCGGTGCCGAGCTCGAACCCGGCGCGGATCGTGAGGCGCGGGAGGATGTCGATGTGCCAGCAGAACTCCTCGGTACCGCGCGGCGCCGTGCGCACCCAGAGGTTGAACTGCGGGAGCTCCCCGAATGCCCCGCGCAGGGCGCGTAGCGCGGTCGCGAGCATCGCGGCGCCGCCCTGCCCCTCCTCGGCGAACGACGGCGCGGGGCGGCGCGGCACGATCCGCAGCTCGAACGGCGAGCGCGAGGCGAACGGGCAGAACAGGATCGCCTCGTCGTCGATCGCGACCAGGCGCTCGCGGCGCCGCACCTCCTCGGTGGCGGCGTCGGCGAGCAGGTGCCCGCCCATCGTGCGCTGGTGGTAGGCCTCGGCGCGCTCGCGCTCGCGCGCGATCTCCGCTGGGACGAAGCGCAGGCCGTAGACCTGCGCGTGGGTGTGCTCGAGCGAGGCGCCCGCCGCCGGGCCCTCGTTGACGATCAGGTGCACGTAGGAGGAGTCCTCGGCGAGCGCGCGCATCCGGGCCCGCCAGCCATCCATCGCGACCGCGAGCTCGTCGTCGCTGAGCGCGCCGAGGCTGGTTAGGTGCCGCGGCGTGTTGATGATCACCTCGTGGGCGCCCTCGGCGGGCATCGAGGTGAACAGGTCGGTGGAGGCGTCGCGCGTCGAGGAGCGCAGCGGGTCGGCCTGTGCCGCCATCCCGGTCTCTACCATCGCCTGCGGCACGGCGCTCACGCGCGGGACCGCGCCACCGCCCGCCGGCTCGTCGGCGGCCACCCGCACCTCGCCGGTGCCGAGCACCGGGTAGAGGTTGGGCACCGACCGCACGCGCCAGCCCGGGGTGTCGGGCTCGCCCGCGGGCCGGTCGGCCCAAGTCTCGCGCGGGGTGCGGTCCTCGCGGCCCTCGCAGAACGGGCAGCGCTCGGCGGCGTCCGGCTTCGACTCGGCGCGCGGCGGCGAGAACGCCTCGGGGCGCTCGGCGCGGCCGGGCGCGAGCACGACCCGCAGCCCCGTGAGCTGGTCGATCCGGATCTCAGGCGCGCTCACGCGGACGCTGCGCTCGCTTGTCGGCGCCTGCGATTCAGTTCGACGGCGGCGGGACGGTCGGCTTCGCGCCCAGCTCGACCAGCGGCTTGAGCAGGTCGATCGGCAGCGGGAAGACCACGGTCGTGTTCTGGTTCACGCCCAGCTCGAGCAGCGTCTGCAGGTAGCGGAGCTGGAGCGTCGCCGGGTTCTGGCTGATGATGTCGGCCGCCTGCGAGAGCTTCTCGGCCGCCTGGAACTCGCCGTCCGCGGCGATGATCTTGGCGCGCCGCTCGCGCTCGGCCTCCGCCTGGCGCGCGATCGCGCGCTGCATCTCGGCCGGGATCTCGACGTCCTTGACCTCGACCGTCGTGACCTTGACGCCCCAGGGCTCGGTCTGCTCGTCGATGATCTGCTGCAGCTCGACGTTGAGGCGCTCGCGCTCGGCGAGCAGCGAGTCGAGCTCGGCCTTGCCGAGCACGGAGCGCAGCGTCGTCTGCGAGATCTGGGAGGTCGCGAGCAGGTAGTTCTCGACCTCGGTGATCGCGCGGTTCGGGTCGATCACGCGGAAGTAGGCGACCGCGTTCACCCGGACCGTCACGTTGTCCTTGGTGATGATCTCCTGCGGCGGCACGTTCAGCGTGACCGTGCGCAGGTCGACGCGGACCATCTGGTCGATGATCGGGATCAGCAGGATCAGCCCCGGCCCCTTCTGCGCGATCAGGCGACCCAGGCGGAAGATCACCCCGCGCTCGTACTCGCGGAGCACCCGGACCGCGGAGGCCAGGATGATCAGGATGAGGATCGCGACGATCGCGATCACGGCGAGTGCGGCGTCCATCAAGTCTCTCCTTCGCGGGGTTGGGTGGCGGCTTCCTCGTCGTCGGCCATCCGTCGGACCATCAGCGTGAGCCCGTCGACGGACTCGACGCGCACTCTAACGCCGGTCGCGACGGGCGCGAGGTCCGGGTCGGTGAGCTCGGCCCGCCAGAGCGCCCCCTCGACGAAGGCCTGGCCGACCGGGTCGAGCGCGACGCGCACCACCCCCTCCCTGCCGACGAGCTCCTCATGGCCGGTGTAGACCGGGTTGCGGCGCGCCTCCACGACCTTCGAGACGACGATCGCGAGGCCGCCGCCGAAGAAGATCGCGATGCCGAGCACGAGCGGGATCGAGATCCCGAAGCCCTCGGAGTCGGTGTCGAAGAGCAGGAGCCCCGCGACCGCGAGCGCGACCACCCCCAGGGCGCCCAGGACCCCCGAGGTGGGCAGGTGGGCTTCGGCGATGATCATCCCCACGCCCAGGACGAGCAGCAGGATGCCCGCGGCGGTGACGGGGAGCTGGGCGGTGCCGTAGAGGCCGAGCACGAACGACACCAGCCCGATCGAACCGGGGAAGATCAGGCCGGGGCTGAGCAGCTCGATGGCGAGCCCGAGCACGCCGGCGATCAGCAGCAGGTAGGCGATGTTGGGGTTGACGAGGAGCTGCAGGATGTCGTACTGCAGAGGCATGTCGCGCTCCTCGACCCGCAAGCCGTCGGTGTCGAGCGTGCCCGCCTTCGGGCCCTGGACGCGGAAGCCGTCGAGCTCCGAGAGCAGCTCCTCCTGCGAGCGCGCGACGACGTCGACGAGGCCCGCGTCGAGCGCCTCCTGCGCGGTCACGTTGGTCGCCTCGCGGACCATCTCCTCGGCGAGCTCGGCGTCGCGGCCGTGCTCCTCGGCCAGCGCGCGCACGTAGGCGGCCGCGTCGTTCTCGACCTTGCGGCCGAGCACCTCGCCCACGTCGTCGCCGCCGATCGTGATCGGCGAGGCCGAGCCGATGTTGGTCTGCGGCGCCATCGCCGCCACGTCGCCCGCCTGCGTGACGAACAGCCCCGCCGAGGCGGCGCGGGCGCCGTCCGGCGAGACGTAGACGACCACCGGCATGGGCGCGGCGATGATGTCCTGCACGATCGCGCGCATCGCGGTGTCCAGGCCGCCCGGGGTGTCGAGGCGCACGATCACGAGCGCGGCGCCGTCGTCGGCTGCGTCCTCGAGCGCGTTCGACATCCAGCGCTCGGTGGCCGGGTCGATCGAGCCCGTGAGCTCGATCGAGACGGCGAGCCGCTCCCCCTCCTGGCCGGTCGCGGGGATCGCGAGCATGAGCGCGCCTGCGACGAGGGCGATCAGCGCGCCGATGAGCCGGGCCGAGCGAAGCACGCCTCCACCCTATCCGCGGCGCCCCGGCTCAGGGGGTCGTGGGCACGCCGGGGCTGCCCCAGAGGAAGAACCAGACCGTGCAGACGATCCCGACGAGGATCGTCGCCGTGATCACGATGTCCTCGATCGGGTGCGTCTTGGGCGGCCGCTTGCGCTCGGCCGAGAGGCTGCGGTTCCAGTCGTAGCGCACCGGCCTGCCGGCGTCGTGCGTGACCCAGGCCTTGATCCAGGCGAGCAGGAACGCCATCAGCGCGTACGAGATGATGATCCCGAACAGCGCGACGCCCAGGCCCGTGAACGAGGGCGCCGTCCCGCCCTGAAGCTGCGAGCCGACCCACACCCACACGTAGGGGACGCCCGCGCCGAAGAAGAGCACGCCGGCGATCGCGAGCGGCCAGCGCACGATCCGCCAGAGCAGGTTGCCGGTCCTGCGGATCACGGCCTCCATAGGGCTGATTGTGACAAGGCGGAAGGGGTCCGCCCGCTCACCGCGCGTAGCGGTCGATGTCGTCGAGGAGCTCCTGCGTGGAGTCGTAGGGGCCGTAGCGCGTGTGGACGATCTCGCCCTCGGCGTCGATGAAGACGGTGTTCGGCGCGCCGCGGTCGGCCTTCACGGACGCCGACAGCGACCCGTCGGGGTCCTCGTAGCTCGGGTAGGGGACCGGCAGGCGCTCGAGGAACCGCTCGGCCTGCTCGCGGTTGTCCTGGAGGTTGAGCCCGAGGAACGCGACCTCGTCGCCGAGCTCCATCGCCGCCTCCTGGAAGTACGGGAACTCGACGATGCACGGCCCGCACCACGACGCCCACTTGTTGATCACGACGGGCGTGCCCTCGAGCTCCGCGAGCCGGTCCTGGAGCGCGCGCTTGCCGCCGGTCAGGATCCGGTTGGCCTCGGACCGCAGGGCGGCGAGCTCGGGCGGCGCGTCCTCGAGCGGCGCGGTCGCCTCCTCGAGCGTGAGCCGCGAGTCCGGGTATCCGGCGCCGTCGTCGCCGCCGTCGCTCGCGCCGCCCTCGCCGCCGAGCGTCGCGAGCCCGATGACGATCAGCGCGACCGTCGCGAGCGAGGCCAGCGCCAGCCACAGCCCGCCGCGTCGCCATGCGCTTTTGTCCGTGTCAGAGCTCATCCGCCGATTCCGGGTGGTACCTTGTGGTTACGTTCCGAAGACGGAACTCCCTGGGGACACCGGTCAGGCGGAGGGGAAAGCCGCGCCGGTTGTCGCCCACGAGCTTACCCCGCCTGTGTCTCGCCTCTCCGCGTGTCGCAGGCGCCTACGAAACGCCTTCCTATGGCCAAGACCACCGACGTTGCCGCTGCGGCGGCACGCAAGCCGAGCCAAGCTGACCTCGAGCGCGTCGAGGCGTTCACGCGCGAGCCGGTGCTGCTCGAAGGCGAGACCTTCGACGACCTGCACCCCGGCAGCGCCCGGCGCCTCGCCTTCGAGGCTGCGCTCGCTGAGATCGAGGAGGGGCGCGAGTACCCCTCCACCGAGTGGCGCCGCAACTTCTCGCTGGTCCTGGGCCTCGAGCGGCTGCTCTCCGAGGAGCCGCCCACCCTGCGCGACGGCACCACGCTCAACGACCACCAGGTCGACGCGCTCTCCGGCACGCTCGCCGCGCTGATCTCCGAGATCGAGGAGAGCGACGCCGCGCGGGCGGAGCGCAATGGCGCGAGCGAGGCGTCGAACGGTACCGGGGCCGCCAACGGCGCCGGCCCGAACGGCGCTGGCGAGCTCGAGTCCGACGTGCTCTCCCCCGACGAGGAGCCCCAGGACTGGATCGACGAGGACGAGGAGCAGATCGACCAGGCCGCGCTCGACGACCCCGGCGCCAGCCGGCGCTTCTGGTTCGAGCACGCGACCGGCGCTGGCAAGACGGTCGCCGCGGTCGGCTTCGTCGAGGCGTCGCGGACGGGCGGCGTGCTGATCCTCACCCACCGCCGCAACCTCGTCGACCAGTTCATCGGCGAGCTCTCCAGCCGCGGCTACCGCGACCGTCTCTCGCCGCCGCTGCTCGACGGCGAGGACCACCCCTACGGGCCGGTCACCGTGGAGACCTACCAGTGGTTCGTGCGCAACGCCGGTCGGGTCTCCGACGCGTACTCGATCGTGATCTGCGACGAGGCCCACACCGCGCTCGGCGAGAAGACCAGCGCCTGCATCCGCCAGATGCCTGGCCCGGTGTTCATCGGGATGACGGCGACCGGCGCGCTGATCGCCCGGCACGTAGCCGACCTCTTCCCCACCCAGACCTCGCGCTTCGACCTCGCGCAGGCCGCGCGCCGCGGGGTGATCGCGCCGCTGCGCTGCCTGCGCATCCCGCCGGGTCCCGGAGTGCGCTCGCTCGCCAAGGTGCCGCTGCGCCGTGGCGAGGTCGACCAGGACTTCGACCAGGAGGAGCTGGCCAAGCTGCTGGATCAGGGCCCGTTCAACGTGGCCGTGGCCGACCTCTACAAGTCGCGCTTCCGCAAGATCCCGGGCGTCATCTACACGGCTGGCGTGCAGCACGCGAAGAACGTCGCGGCCGCGCTGCAGGACGTGGGCATCAAGGCGCGCGCGGTCTCGGGCGAGACGCCGAAGCGCGAGCTGGCCGAGATCCTCGCGGCGTTCGAGCGCGGCGAGGTGGACGTGCTCTGCAACGCGATGCTGCTCGCCGAGGGCTGGAACTCGCCGCGGGCGACGATCTGCATGCACCTCGCGCCGACCGCGTCGAAGCGCATCTACCAGCAGCGCGTCGGCCGCGTGACCCGCCGGGCGCCGGGCAAGGAGGCGGGGATCGTCATCGACTTCGTGCACCCGGCGACCACGCACGACGAGACGATCATCACGCTGCATTCGCTGCTCGACCGCGACGTCTACCGCGGCGGCGCGATCGTCGTCGGGCCGGTGCGCCGCGGTCGCGGCCGCCAGGTGCGCGTCGAGCGCCGCGTCGTGCCGGTCTCGGCCGACCCGGAGCGGCGCCTGGCCGTGCTCGAGCGCGAGCTCTGGCGGATCGCCGTCGAGAACCTCAACTACTCCGAGCAGCACGCCTGGGCGGCACTCGCCGGCGCCCGCGTGACCGCCAACCAGTGGCGCCGGGCGAAGGCGATGATGCAGCACGACGAGGCGAAGGAGCTGCGGCGCCGGTTCCTGCTCACCTGCGTGCAGCGCAACCGCAACCACCAGCTCCGGCTCAAGGCGATGGCGGAGATCGCCGCGCTGCGCGACCCCGAGGCCTTCGACGACTGCGTCGACATCGTGCAGACCTGGCCGCGCGACGAGCGCCGCGCGGGCGCCAAGGTGCTGCTGCAGGCGCTCGCCGAGCGGCGCATCGGCCGTCGCGACCAGGCGCAGGCCTGGGTGTGGCGGCTGGCCGCGTGCACGCGCGAGCTGCACGAGCAGTACGCGGTGCAGCGCTGGCCCGAGACCAAGCGGCTTCTCGGCCTGTTCGTCAACTCGTCGGGCCGCGCCCACGGGCGCAACGCCCGCCGCCTGGTCACCGCCGCGCGCCAGCAGGACCGCCGCCTCGCGGTCGCGCTGCTCGCCGCCGCCGTGGCGCACACGCCCGAGGCCGAGGAGGTGCTGCGCGGCGCCCGGATGCGCATGGCCCGCAAGCCCTCCGCGGTCGCGCGCGAGCTGTTGCGCAACTTCCCGAAGGGCGGCTCGAAGCGGCGTCGCCGCCGCAAGGCCAGCGCCGAGAGCGCCGACGGCGCGGCGCCGAACGGCGAGGAGCGCGAGAAGCTCGAGACGACCGCAGAGGGCGGCGAGGAAGCCGCCGGCGAGGAGGCGAAGGCCGAGGGCGAGGAGGCCGCTGAGTCGAAGGAGCAGGACGCGGACGAGGACGCCCGGGACGGCGGCGCCGAGCCGCGGGCCGAGGCGGACGACGAGTCCGGCGAGGGCTCCGAGGACGAGGACGCCGCGGGCGACGAGGACGGCGACGAGCCCGAGGCCTCCGCGGACGACGCCGGCGCCGAGGACGGCGCCGAAGAGGCGGAGTCCGAAGACGAGGGTTCGGACTCCGACGAGGACGACGGCTCCGGCTCGGCCGGCCAAAACGAGGGCGACGCGCGCGAGACCGCGGAGCCCGACGCGGCCGGCGAAGACTGACGTTCAGCCCTGGTTGCCGTTTTCCGGCAACGTCGGCTGAAAGTCCGGGGAGAGGGTGAGCTGGACCTCCCCCGCGCCCAGGGTCACGCGGCCCTCGGACGCGTCGACGATGAGGTTGCCGTGCTCGTCGATGCCCGCCGCGCGGCCGGAGCCGTCGGGCACGCTGCCCGCGCCCTGCCAGCTCACCTCGCGGCCCTCGAGGGCGTCGCGGCGGGCGAACTCGGCGCGGATCTCGGCGGGCGGGGCCTGCGTCCACCGCCCGAGCGCCCGGCGCAGCGCCGGAACCAGATCGACCGTTGTGACCCCGTGGCCCAGCGACGTGGCGGGCCAGCGCAGATCGTCGGGGAACTCGTCGTCGGCGATCGCCAGGTTCATGCCGATCCCGATCAACGCCCACTGGGGCGGGCGAGCCTCGATCAGCACGCCGGCGAGCTTGCGCCCGCGCAGCCACACGTCGTTCGGCCACTTGACCTGACAGCGCACGGGCGCGACCTCCTCGGCCGCCTCACAGACGGCTATCGGCACGGCGAGCGGGAGCAGGTTGTGCTCGAGGTCGAGGGGGCGCAGGATCGCGGAGCAGGCCAGGGCCGTGCCGTGCGGCGTCGCCCAGCGGCGGCCGTGGCGCCCGCGCCCGGCGGTCTGCTCGTCGGCGGTGACCATCGTGCCCGACGCGGCGCCCCGCTCGGCCAGGCCGCGCGCGTAGTCCATGGTCGAGCCGACCGTCGGTAGGTGGATGTGGGGACCCTCGAACGCCGCGCTCATCCGGCCTCGTCGCGGATCACGACCTCGTCGTCGCGGCCGGCGCCGAGCAGCTCGGCGGCGCTGCCGCGGTTGACCGCGAGCGCGAGCCAGCCACTCGAGTCGTCGTAGAGCGCGAGCTCGCCCTCGCCGACGGCGCCGAACGTGGGCGCGAACTGGGCGCCGTGGGTAGCGCCGCCCGCCTCTACGCTCACCGCCTCGCCGAAGGCGAGCTCGCCCGCGCGCACGTCGAGCACGAGGTTCCCGTAGCGGTCGGCGTAGAGCACGTGGGCGCGCACCTCGCCCTGCGCGAGCTCCGGCCTGGGCAGCTCGAGCTCCACGAGCTCGCTGGGGTCGAAGGGCTCGCCCGCGCTCTCCAGCGGCCGGCCGGCGGCGAGGTGCGCGGCCACCGGGGCGAAGAGGTCGCGGCCGTGGAACGTGCGCGCGGCCGGCTCAAGCCGCAGCGCTGTCTCGGAGACATCCACGACCTGCGCGACGCCCCCGAGCCGCCGCGCCGCCAGGGTGAGCAGGCCGTTGTCGGGGCCGACGAGGAAGCTCTCGCCCGCCCGCAGCGCGACGCCGCGGCGCTCGGTTCCCACGCCCGGGTCGACGACCGCCAGATACACGGCCGGCCCGGCGCGGTACGCGACCGCCTCCAGCGCGAGCGCCCCGCGGCGCACGTCGCCGGGCGGGATGCCGTGCGTGAGGTCGACCACTCGCGCCGCGGGCTCAAGGCGCGCGATCACGGCCCGGCAGGCGCCCGCGAACTCATCCTCGTAGCCGAAGTCGCTCAGGAACAGGATCGGCCGCTCGCTAGCCACGGCCTCAGGCTAGGCCATCGCGCCGCGCCGGATCGGGGGGGAAACCAAACCGAGCCACCGTCGGCCCAAGGATCCGCCTCACACGCGCGGGCGATCCCATCCGAGGAGGACTTGTACGCCATGGCCGAACAGATCCACCTCGCTCGGGCCTGGCGGGCGTTGGCGCGACCGCTACTGCGCCGGTGGACGGGACCCCGTATTGCTTGCGCATGCAATACTTTGCTGCCCTTCCCGTACCCCCTAGCAGGAGGCGCGCTCGCCGGCCCTCAGCCTCTACGCCGTGTCGGCGAGCAGCGCCTCCAGCACCCCGTCGAGGTCATGTCGTTCGGCCTCGACGTGTACCTGCAGGCCCGCCTCGCGCGCGGTCGCGCTGGTGATCGGGCCGATCGAGACCAGGCGGGCGTTCTCGGGGAACTCCCCGCCCGTGATCTCCAGGAAATTGCGGACGGTCGACGACGAGGTGAACGTCACGTAGTCGGCCGCTCGCGCCGCCTCGATCGCGTCGTCGTCGGGCGCCTCGCGCACCGTCTCATACAGCGGCACGACGTCCACCTGTGCGCCCCGCTCGCGCAGCGCCTCGGGCAGCACGTCGCGGGCCTCGGCCGCCCGCGCGACGAGCACCGGCCTCCCCTCCACCGGCAGCGTCGCGAGCTCTTCCACAAGCGCCTCGGCGACCGCGCGCTCGGGGACGAGGTCGGCGATCACGCCGTGCTCGCGCAGCGCCGCCGCCGTGGCGGGCCCGATCGCGGCAACCTGCGCGTTGGCGAGCGCCCGCGCGTCGCGTCCCTGGCGCGCCATCGCCTCGAACAGCGCGTGCACGCCGTTCGGGCTGGTCAGGCAGACGAGCGCGTACGCGTGCAGCGACTCGACCGCGTCGCGCACCGCGTCGGTGTCGAGCCGCGGTTCGATGCGGATCGCGGGCAGCTCGACCACGTCGGCGCCCAGGTCGCGCAGGGTCGCGGCGAGCCCGCTCGCCTGCGCCCGCGCGCGCGTGACCACGACGCGCTTGCCGTGCAGCGGACGCCGCTCGAGCCAGGCGATCGCCTCGCGTCGGCGGGCCACCTCACCGAAGAGCAGGATCGACGGCGGGCGCAGGCCGGCTTGCGCGACCGCCTCGGGCAGCTCCACGAGCGTCGCGGTCACGACCCGCTGGCCGGGGTGGGTGCCCCGCTCGATCGCGGCGGCCGGCTCGGCGGGGTCGCGCCCCGCCGCGGCGAGCCGGCGCGCGATCTCCGGCAGGTTCTTGACGCCCATGTAGAGGACTAGCGTGCCCGGGAACCGCGCGAGCGCCTCCCAGTCGAGCGCGCTCTCCGGCTTGGCCGGGTCCTCGTGGCCGGTCACGAAGGCGACGGCCGAGGCGTCGTCGCGGTGGGTGACGGGGATCCCCGCGTAGGCGGGCGCGGCCACGCCCGCGGTCACCCCGGGGACGACCTCGAACGGGATCCCGGCGTCGGCGAGCGCCTCCGCCTCCTCCCCGCCCCGGCCGAAGACGAACGGATCGCCGCCCTTGAGCCGCACGACGCCGAGCCCGCGCCGCGCCCGCTCGACCAGCTCGCGCTCGATGTCCTCCTGGGGGACGGCGACGTCGCCAGGGCCCTTGCCCACGTACATCAGCTCGGCGTCCGAGCGCGCACCAGCGAGCGCCTCGGCGGGGATCAGGCGGTCGTAGAGGATCGCGTCGGCGCTCGCGATCAGCTCACGCGAGCGCACCGTCATCAGCCCGGGATCGCCGGGGCCCGCCCCGACGAGGTAGACGACCCCCGGGCGAGCGCTCACCCCGCCTCCCGCGCGGCGCGCTCGAGGATCTCGCGGGCGCCCTGGTTCTCGAGCTTCTCCACGAGGGCCTCGGCGAGCGCCACCGGCTGCTCGGGATCGCCGCG